>Ga0070737_10000275_pt1 | contig 123408 bp, 103 predicted proteins | sample Coa_R1_10_FD_66438 | JGI IMG/M metagenome (GOLD analysis project Ga0070737, IMG submission 66438) | Surface soil microbial communities from Centralia Pennsylvania, which are recovering from an underground coalmine fire - Coalmine... | ecosystem: Environmental > Terrestrial > Soil >...
GGAGGCCCGCCAGCGTGGCCCGAGAGGAGGTGGTCGCAAGCCCCAAAAGCCCTGATCGCAGTGCGAGGGGCGGGGACTTTTACTTGGCCAAAACCGAGGACCTCAAACTGGCCATTGACACCTATCCGACCGCCAACAGGTGGCGGAAACCGTCGCCGCGGTCGAAGGTGCGCTCGGCCCATTGGATCTGCTCGTCAACAATGCGGGCCAGTTCGGCTCCGCTGGCCCAATCGCAGCCACCGATCCCGACGAGTGGTGGCACGTGCTGGAGGTCAACCTACGCGGGCCGCTTTACTGCACGCGGACGGTCCTACCGGGAATGCTCAGACGAGGCAGGGGACGGATCATCAACATCTGCTCCAGTGCAGGACTCGCGGCAATCCCGATGCTGTCGGCGTACGTCGTGAGCAAGATCACCCTGTACCGACTCACCGAGAACCTCGCCGCAAAAGCGCGAGGACGTGGTATTATGGTCTTTGCTCTCACTCCCGTCCTCGTCCGGACGGCGGTGTCCGAGGCGGCGGTGTCCTGTGGCGAACCCTCCATCGGAGCGTGGTTCAAGGATGCCTTCATCAATGAAGCCGACGTCTTTCCCGACCTGCCCGGGGCCTCGGTGGTCCTGCTCGCCTCTGGAGTCGCTGACGTCCTCTCGGAGCGGATCATCCGGTCATCCGATGATCTGGTGCAGCTCGTGGCTCGCGGACCGAGATCGAAGAGAAGGACCTCTACGTCTTGCGGGAGCACGAGTAGGCAATCTTGCCCCGGCCAAGACCGAAGGAGGATTGGCGGTCGTACATATGAGCACACGGGATCTGGCAGAGGAGCGCTATGTCAGCGTCACGACGTTCAAGCGGGATGGTACGCCAGCAAGCACCGAGGCGCAGCTACGCGACACCGAAACCGGCCTCAGCCACTACCTGCGAGCCTTCGAGACCGGCGACACGCCGGCGGCGATCTGCTCGCCCCGAGTCACCGAGCTGACCGAACGGCGCGATGAACTGATCGTCCACCGGGAGCGGTTGACCAGCCAGCTGAGGGAAGCGGCTCCGCAGCTCCCAACCCGCGAGAAGCTCCAGGCCCTCTGCACCGAGATTCGCCGGATCGTAGAGGTCGGCAACCCAGACGCCGTCAAGCAGCTTCTGCGCGAACTGATCGACCGGGTGGAGATCACTCCCGACCGGCGCGCCTATCTCTACTTCTGGGTGCCCGCGAGCTGCGATCCCACACCAACGACGGACGAACGGGGCCCGAACGCGCAACCGGCGCCCTCCCATCAGGAGGACGCCGGTTGGCTTTTCATGACAAATCGTGGAGGTGGCGGGAATCGAACCCGCGTCCTCCGGCTTCTCAACGGGCCTTCTCCGAGCGCAGCCAGCGGCTGGTTCTCGGGAACGGTGCCGCCGCCGGCGATGCACCGCTCCCCAGCCGATCGTCGTGTCCCCGGACGGCTGATCGGCCGAACCGTCCGGGTACGCCCTACGTGGCGACGCCCGCGACCGGCCCGTAGGGCTGGGGCCGGGCGGACGGGCTACCGCTTAGGCAGCCAGCGCGAGCTGAGGCTCGGCGTTTGTTTTGTGTTCCGGCTCTTTTACGTGGCTCCGGAGACCACGGCTCGCTTCTCCCGTATCGACGACCGGAGTCGAAACCGATCACCCCCGTTGGTTGTGCCTCGTCTGGTTGTCCCTGGTCTGGTTGTCCCTGGTTGGACCCTCCCATGGTATCGGCTGGCTGCCGCCGCTGGTGCGGCGCATCTGCCATGGGCTCGGTCCGCTGCCGGTCGCCACCCGTGACCACGGCGTTCTGCGGCGCGCTGCTGCGCGCCCTGGCCACGGCGAGGCGGTGGGGAGATCGCATGGGGGTGGTTGGTGGCCCGGGCTGGACGGCCACCGAACCGCCGCGGCCAGGTCCCGGGGATCAGTCGAGCTGGCGTCGCGCACCGCGTGCAACGCCCCGACCGGTCGCCCGTGCCGCTTCGCGGGCCGCCTCGCGCTCGGCGTCGCGGGCTGCAATGGCCCTGCGCTTGTCGTAGGTGCGCCGGCCCCGGGCCAGGGCGAGCTCGACCTTGGCCCGGCCGTCCTTGAAGTAGATCGACAGGGGCACCAAGGTGAGCGACTGCTGCTGGGTCCGCCCAAGCAGTTCGTCGATCTGGGCACGGTGCAACAGCAGCTTCCGACGGCGGTCAGGGTCATGGGCACCGAAGCCGGCGGCGTGTTCGTAGGGCGGGATGTGCACCCCGAGGAGCCAGACCTCGCCGTCGTCGACGCGGGCGTAGCTGTCCTGGAGGGAGACCCGGCCGGCCCGCAACGACTTCACCTCGCTGCCCTGCAGCGCCAGGCCGCACTCGAAGGTCTCGAGGATGTCGTAGTCGTGCCGGGCGCGGCGGTTCCGGGCGACGTGGGTGACGCCGTCCGCCGTGCGTGCCTTCGGACGTCGCTGGCTGCGAGTCGGGCCCTTGCCCATCGCAGGAACGGTACCGTTCCGGGCTCCGCGTTCGATCCGCTCCGGCCCTGCCCCGGCGCCCCCAGCCCACCCGCGGCGGCGCACCGGGTTCCGGGCCACGGTGGTGGCCGGCGCGGCACGCGGCCGCCTACCGCTACGGTGGCCCCGTGCTCCTCCTGCCCCCTGCCGTGCACGCCGAAATCGTCGCCCACTGCCTGGGGGGATTGCCCGACGAGGCGTGCGGACTGCTGGCCGGCGACCCGGCAACCGGCTCGGTCACCCGTTGCTACCCCACCCGCAACCTGGCGGGATCGGCCAAGCTGTACACGGTCGACCCCCGCGAGCACCTGCAGGCGGACCGGGACGCCGAGGAGCGCGGCGAGCAGATCATCGGGGTGTACCACTCCCACACCCACACCGAGGCGTACCCGTCACCCACTGACGTGGCGCAGGCGCCCGATCCGGCGTGGCACTACGTGGTGGTCTCCTTGCGCGACACGCACCCCGTGGTGCGCTCCTACCGCATCGTTCAGGGCGCGGTCACCGAGGAGCCCGTGATCGCCGGGTCCCGGTAGAATATCGACCAGACCCGTCAACATTCGGTCCGGTTGCCGGTCGCGGGAGCCGGACGCGGCGAGGGAGGACCGTTGCCCGTCGAAGTCCGCCTACCAACGATGCTCCGTGGCGCTGCCGACGGCGCCGCCACAGTGACGGCCAACGGGGCCACCATCGGTGAGGTGCTCCGGGACCTGGTCCGCACGTATCCGGGGCTGGCCGGCCAGGTCCTGACCGAGGACGGGTCGCTGCACCGCTTCGTGAACGTCTACGTGAACGACGACGACGTCCGCTACCTCGACAAGCTCGACACCAAGGTGGCTGACGGGGACAGCGTGTCGATCCTGCCGGCAGTGGCCGGCGGCTGACGGGGGAGGGACGCATGGCCCTCGTGTCCAGCGTGCTCGACCTGATCGGCAACACGCCGATGGTCGACGTGAGCGAGCTGAGCCCCAACCCGTCGGTGCGCATCGTGGTCAAGCTCGAGGGCCAGAACCCCGGTGGCTCGGTCAAGGACCGGATCGCGTTGGCCATGATCGAGGACGCCGAGAAGCAGGGGCTGCTCGAGCCCGGCGCGGTCCTGCTCGAGCCGTCTTCGGGCAACACCGGCATCGGCATGGCCATGGTGGCACGAGTCAAGGGGTACCACCTGAAGGTGGTGCTGCCGGCGAATGTGTCGGTCGAGCGCCGCCAGCTCCTGCAGGTGTGGGGTGCGGAGATCATCGAGTCGCCGGGTTCGGAGGGGTCCAACGGCGCAGTGCGCCTGGCCGAGTGCATCCACCGCGACCATCCCGAGTGGGTCTTCCTCTATCAGTACGCCAACCAGGCGAACCCCACGGCCCACTACGAGGGGACCGGTCCCGAGATCTGGCGGGACTGCCCGGAGGTCACCCACTTCGTGGCCGGCCTCGGCACCTCGGGCACCCTGCTCGGCGTGGGCCGGTTCCTCAAGGAGCAGAACCCGGCCATCGAGGTGTGGGCCGTGGAGCCTCCTGCGGGCGAGATGGTGGACGGCCTGCGCAACCTCGACGAGGGGTACATCCCGCCCATCTTCACCGAGCTCGGCGGGCTCGACCTGCTGGATCGCAAGACCATGATCGGTCCGCGTGAGTCGGTCGAGTGGACCCGCCGGCTGGCAGAGGTGGGCATCTTCGCCGGCATCTCTTCAGGTGCCGCCATGGCGGGTGCCGCCCGGTGTGCGGCTGCCATCGACAGTGGCGTCATCGTGGTCGTGAGCGCCGACGGCGGGTGGAAGTACCTGTCAACCGGGGCGTGGACCGACGACATCGACGTCGTGGTCGAGCGAGCGCGGCGCACGATCTACTTCTGATTGTTCTGATTGCTGTTCCCGATCGCCCGATGGCCCGATCGCCCGACGGCCTGGTCGTCACCGGCACCGCCGCTGTCCCCCGCGCTGCTCGTGGCAGGCCGTGGCGTCGTTGCCAGTGCCGGTCAGCGGCGACCCTGGGTGACGCCTCGCGCCGCGACCCTCGGTTCCGCCGGCCATGGGGATAGGTTGCACCCATGGCTGAGTTCCTGAGCGACATCGAAACCCTGCGGCGCCAAGCACGGGCGCACATCGACCAGGGGCCGATCACCGAGGCCTACGGGGCGGACCGCGAACGGGTGATCGCCGTCCTCAACGAGGTCCTGGCCACGGAGCTGGTGTGCGTCTTGCGCTACAAGCGCCACTACTACATGGCCCAGGGCATCAATTCCGGCCCGGTGGCACAGGAATTCCTCCAGCACGCCACCGAGGAGCAGGGCCACGCGGACCTGGTGGCGGCCCGCATCGTCCAGCTCCAGGGCGAGCCCGACTTCGATCCGGCCACCCTCGTCCAGCGCAGCCATGCCGAGTACCAACCCGGCACCAGCCTCCTCGACATGATCCGCGAGGACCTGGTCGCCGAGCGGGTGGCCATCGCCTCCTACCAGGAGATCGTGCGGTGGCTGGGGGAGAAGGACCCCACCACCCGGCGCATGATCGAGGACATCCTGGCCGTGGAAGAGGAGCACGCCGACGACCTGCTCACGCTGCTGCAGGAGCTGGGGGAGCCGCCGACGGGCGGCCGGCGCTGAACTGTGGCCGGGACACGGCGGCCTGCGCGCGACGGGCGCTCCCCCCAGGCCCACCTGCAGCGGGCCGAGCACTGGCACGGGCTGCGCCGCGGCGATCCGGTCGAGATCGTCGGGGTGGCGGGCAGGTCGCTGCGTTGGCGCTTCCTCGCCCACGTCCGCAACGAGCGCAACGGCGCCGAGTCGGTCGAGGTGGTGGGAGGGCGGCCCGGCGAGCAGCGCATCCGGTCGTTCCGCCCCGAGCAGGTCTTCGCGGTGGGCACCCGCCGGCGGGGCGGACCCTCCCTGGCGGAGGCACCCCAGCTGCCACTGGCCTGAGGTGGTCACGGTGCACCGCGTTGCCGGTGGATGGCTCGCCAGCGCGCTGGCCGCCGCTGCGTAGGCTGGGTTCGTGGACAACCGTCCCATCGGGATGTTCGACAGTGGCTTCGGTGGGCTCACCGTGGCTCGGGCCGTGATCGACCTGGTCCCCCATGAGCAGGTGGTGTACGTGGGTGACACGGGGCGCTACCCCTACGGGCCGCGCGACCTCGACGAAGTGCGGGCCTTCGCGGTCCAGATCGGGCAATGGCTGGTGGAGCAGCACGACGTCAAAATGGTCGTGGTGGCCTGCAACACCGCCGCGGCCGCCGCTCTCGACGAGCTGCAGGCGTTGCTGCCGGTTCCAGTGGTGAGCGTCATCGAGCCAGGCGTGCGGGCGGCCGCCCGGGCGACCCGTAGCCGCCGGATCGGGGTGATCGGCACCGTCGGCACCATCGGTTCGGGTGCCTACCAACGTGCCATGGCGTCCCTGCCGGCGCCGGTCGAGCTCACGTGTGCCGCCTGTCCCGGGTTCGTCGAGTTCGTCGAGCGCGGGGAGACGGCCTCGGACCAGGTCACGGTGCTGGCTGAGCGCCTCCTTGCCCCCGTGCGTCAGGCGCGGGTCGACACGTTGCTCCTGGGGTGCACCCACTACCCCTTCCTGGCGCGCACCATTGCGGACGTCGTCGGCCGCGAGGTCGTGCTCGTCTCGTCCGCTGACGAGACGGCGTTCGAGGTACGCCGGGTACTTTCCGAAGGGGACATCTCCCGCGATCCGTCCCTTCCCGGTGAGCTGCGCGTGTACTCCTCGGGGGACGTCGAGTGGTTCCGCCGGGTCGGCAGCCGGCTCTTCGGGGACGAACTGGGGGAGGTGGGTGCGCTGGAGTGGCCGGCACCGGCGGCCGTGGCGCGCCCGGCGCCGTCGGCGCGACTTGCGACCGAGGTGTCCGCCTCGGCGCGTGGCGCACGGCGCGGGCCGGTGCTGCCCGATCCTGGTGATGTCGGACCAGAGGTGCCCGGCCCGTCCCGGCTGCGTGCATCGGGTTGGCACTGACCCTCACCGTCCTCGGCTGCGACGGCAGCCACGCCGGGCCGGGACCGGCGGGAGCAGCGTCGGGATACCTGCTGCGCTCCTGGACGACGGGCGATTGCCTCTGGCTGGATGCCGGGCCGGGGACCTTCGCCAACCTGCAGCGCTTTTGCGATCCGCGGCGGCTCACCGGGATCGTGCTCTCCCACGAGCACCTCGACCACTGGACCGACGTCGAGGGCTTGGTGACCGCCGCCCGCTGGACGTGGCGCTGGGACCGTGATCCGGTGCCGGTCCTGGCCGCGCCGGGTATCGCGGCGCGTCTGGCCCAGCCCATCGACGGCATCTTGGACTGGTCGGAGGTCGGCGACGGCGACACGGTCGCGCTGGGGGGCGTGCGGCTCACCTTTTCCCGCACCGATCACGGTCCGGTCACCCTGGCCGTGCGGGTGGAGGGGGCCGGGCGCGTCCTGGGGTACTCTGCCGACTCCGGCCCGGGCTGGTCGCTGGCGGCGCTGGGCTCGGACCTCGACCTCGCGCTGTGCGAGGCCACGTTCACGAAGGAGTACGAAGGCACGGTGCAGCACATGAGCGGTCGCCAGGCCGGGCGTTCGGCCCGGGCAGCGGGCGCCCGGCGTCTGGTGCTCACCCACCGGTCACCCGCCGTCGAGGCTGGCGCCGTGGCAGCAGAGGCGGCCGAAGCCTTCGGCGCCCCGGTGGAGACGGCGACGGTGGGGCGGGGGTTCAGCCTGTGAGACGGGGGGCAGTCCAGTGAATGACCCTGGCGACCGTCGCCTGGCGCGGGCCGACGGCCGCCTCGTCGGCGACCTGCGGCCGGTGCGCTTCGAGCGCGACTTCACGGTCTTTGCGCCCGGGTCGGTCCTGGTCACGATGGGCCGGACCAAGGTGCTGTGCACGGCCTCGGTGGAGGACCGGGTGCCACCTTGGCTGCGCGGCGGGGGCAAGGGTTGGGTGACCGCCGAGTACTCGCTGCTGCCCGGCTCGTCGGCCGAGCGTATCGACCGCGAAGCAGCCCGCGGCAAGCAGACTGGCCGGACACAGGAGATCCAGCGCCTCATCGGCCGGTCGCTGCGAGCAGTGACCGACCTCGTTGCCATGGGCGAGATGCAGGTGACGGTCGACTGCGACGTGCTCCAGGCCGACGGGGGCACGCGCACTGCCTCGATCTGCGGAGGCTACGTCGCGCTCCATGACTGTTTCACCCGCCTGCAGCAGCAGGGAAAGCTGGGAACGCATCCGCTCACCGATGCGTGCGCAGCGGTGTCGGTGGGGGTGGTGGACGCCGTGTGCATGCTCGACCTCGACTACGCCGAGGACTCGCGCGCCGAGGTCGACATGAACGTGGTGATGGACGGTTCCGGCCGCTTCATCGAGGTCCAGGGCACTGCCGAGGGCATGGCCTTCACCCGGGGTGAGCTCGACGAGATGCTGGCTCTGGCCGAACGTGGCATCGGCGCCCTGCTCGTCGAGCAGCAGCAGATCCTGTCCCAGCCCCCAGCACCGCGGTGAGCACGGTGGGAGCCGGCCCGCTCCGGCTCGTGCTGGCCACCGCCAACCCCGACAAGGCGGCTGAGATCGCCGAGATCCTGACCCAGGAGTCGGTGGCCGGTGTCGAGCTCCTGCCGCGGCCGGCTGACGTGCCGGAGGTGGACGAGACCGGGGACACGCTGGAGGCAAATGCCCGCCTGAAGGCCCGCACCCTGGCAGCGGCCACAGGGGTGGCGGCTCTTGCCGACGACACCGGCCTCGAGGTCGATGCCCTCGGGGGCGCGCCGGGTGTCATCTCGTCGCGCTATGCCGGTGCGCACGCCTCGTACGCCGACAACGTGGCCAAGCTCCTGGCCGAGCTCGAGGCGGTCGGTGCCAGGCGCCCGGAGCAGCGACGGGCCCGGTTCCGCACGGTGGCCGTGGCCGTGCTCCCAGACGGCCGCGAGCTGGTGGCCGAAGGTGTGGTCGCAGGCACGATCGCCGACGCGCCCAGCGGCGAGGGCGGGTTCGGCTACGACCCGGTGTTCGTTCCCGACGGGGGGGACGGGAAGACCTTCGCCGAGATGTCCCCTGCCGCCAAGCACGCCTGCTCGCACCGGGGCCGGGCGTTCCGGGCGCTTGCCGCTGGCCTGCGCGCCGTCGTACGCGGCGGCTGATCTCGGGCACCACCGGTCTCCGTCCGTCCATCACCAATTGCTCACATCCTGTTCACGGGCGGATCATCCTCCCGTGGTGCACTGGGTGCCATGCGACGGTTCCTGCACACCACACGTGGCCGGATCGGCGGGCGTGCAGCGGTGCTCGCTGGTGTGGCAGCGGCGGCCGTGGTCGCCGTGGGAGGCATTTCCTGGGCGCTCACCTCCGGTACGGGCAGCGCCACCAGCGTCGGGGGCGGGTCGCCCACCGCCAGCACGCCCGGCGGCACCGAGGCGGCCGGCCCAGCCGGCGGCGGCACCCCGGGGGCAGCCGGGAGCGGCACAGCCGGGAGTGGGCGCGCCCGTGCAGGGTGGGGGACCGGGCTGGGGGCCGACCTGCGCCGGGCCGTGCATGCCGAGGTCGTGGTGCCCGCCACCAACGGTGGCTACCACACCATCGACCTCGACCGGGGCGTGGTAACTGCCGTGTCCGCCACCTCGATCACCATCCAGCGTGCCGACGGCGTGTCGGTCACCGCCTCGCTCACGTCCTCCACCCGCCAGCCCCGTGGCGCTCCCCAGAGCGGTGAGGAGGTCCTGGTCGTGTCGTCGGGGGGTGACGCCCTGCTGGTCCGGCCCCTCGGCCGGGCCGGGTCGCCGGCGACCAGTGCCGCCGGGTAGCGTTCCCGGCCAGGCGACCCGGCTGCTGCCGGGTGCAGGACCGTGAAGCGGCCGGAAGGAGCCACGTTGACCGACGACGCCTTGCAGCAGGTCATCGGCAAGCCCGTCAGCAAGTCGAAGGTCGTCATCGAACGGGGGCCGGTGGCGAACTTCGCCACCGCGGTGTGCGACCCCAGCCCCGTGTACCGAGACCCGAACGCCGCGGCCGAGGCCGGCCTGCCTGGCATCCCGGTCCCGCCGACGTACCCGTTCGTCATGACGACGTGGGGGGAGTTCCCCGAGCAGCAGCCGGCAGACCGGCCCACCGGCAACCCCCTCGGTGAGGTGATCGGGCCCCTTATGGCCAAAGGTGGCATCATCCTCCACGGAGAGCAGGAGTTCGTCTACCACCGCCCGGTGTACGTGGGTGACGTCCTGGTCGGCGAGGGCACGGTGGTCGACGCCTACACCAAGGAGTCGAAGGGCGCCACCATGACCTTCGTCGTCACCGAAACGGTGTGGCGGGACGAGCGGAGCGGGGAGCCGGTGGTGACCACGCGCTTCAACGTGATCCACCGGGCGTGAGGGTGGCCCTCGATCCAGCGCCGGACCAGCAGGTGTGACCGATCGACGGGCAGGGGTCGTGACCCGGCGCGTGCGAGGGTTGATCCGGGGATCAGGCTCCGATCCCGGTGCCGCGTGCTCAGGAGGCCAGCTGGGCCGTAGCAAGGCCCAACTCCCGAGCGGCAGCAAGAAAGTCTCGGTCCCCCGTCGCGACGACAGTCTCGGCGTCGGCGATCAGCCTTGCCGACGCCAGATGCACGGCGTCGTAGCCGCGCAGTCCCAGCTGTTCGGCCAAGTCCCCCGCGTCCCGGACGACTTCCTCGGTAACCTCGATCAGGTCGAGCTGGTCGTAGAGACTCTCGAAAGAGCGAACAGCCTCTCTCAGCCCTGAAGCGCTGATCCGGCTGAGCCGGCGAGCCATTGCCAAGGCCGCCCTGGCTTCTGCGTAGACCAGGCGCGAGGACACAACCCGATCAGCTTCGTCCCATAGCCGACATGCGACTGCGCTGGAAGGCTCGTCGATGGCGATAGGCACGATGGCCGACGTGTCGAAGTACGCGATCAACGCCGCTGGTCGCCAACCAAGTCGCTCACGCCGCCTTTGCTTCTTACCCGACGAGCAGGCCTGCTGCGACTCGGCTGGAGAGCTGGACGCACGATCCCGTCGGCGATGGCCCGGTCCAGCACCCGGCCCCCCTCGATGGGGACGATCCGAGCGACGGCCCTGCCTCGGTCGGTGACCACTACCTCGTCGCCTTCCCGGACCCGGTTCAGGTAGTCGCTCAGCCTCCCTCGCAGTTCTCGAACGCCGATCTCCACAGATCGCAGTGTACACTATCCGGTAATACATGTGTACCCAACGGCCGAGCACCTGGAGAGGTGCCCCCAGCGCGCCGACTCTCTCATTGGGCATGGCCAACCACAGAGGGGCCAGCGCCCCGTACGACCCCGGGCCACGTGTAGGTGGTACAGACGGCGGGTCCGACACCTGGGAGCTAGGTGCCGGGCGAGGTGGCGTAAGACCCGGGCCTGCCTGGGCTGCTGCCGGTGAGGCGAGAACCGAACCCCACTACCGTGTGGGGAGGGAGGAACCCCGCGAGGGGTGCATCCCAGTGACCTGCTAACCAACGCTCACTGAGATGCAACGGCGTGTGAGCCAGCGGGTGTGAGGCCGGTCCGGCCGGCGCCGGAACGAGCCTGGCGCCGGAACGAGCCTGGCGCCGGAACGAGGCTGGCGCCGGCACGAGGCAGACGTGCGGCTCCGGTCCCGGGCTCCGCCCTCGTCACGTGGGACGGCACCCGATCCTCGGGCTGCCCGGTGCCCGTGCACGGCCGCCCGGTGCACCTGCCCTGCTCGTGGGCGAGGATGGGCCGGTGGGTCCGCCAGCCGTGGCCGCACCGCCGGGCGCCATCCTCGCCGCCCCGTACCGTCGCCTCACGGTTGGCACCGTGCTGGTGGTGTCCTTCGTCGCGTTCGAAGCCATGGCGGTCGCCACCGTGCTGCCGGTGGTGGTCCACCATCTCGGTGGGATCGCCCTCTACGGGTGGGTGTTCAGCGCCTTCACGCTTGCCCAGGTGGGCGGGATCGTCCTCGCTGGCCGCCTCGTCGACCGTGCCGGCATGGCCCGTCCGTTCGTCGCGGCCGCCGCGCTGTTCGCCCTCGGGCTGCTGATCGACGGCGCGGCGCCGTCGATGGGGGTGCTCGTCGCCGGCCGGGTCGTCCAAGGCGTGGGTGGGGGCATCGTGGCCGTGGTCGTCAACGTGGCGGTGGGCCGGGGCTACCCGCCTGCGCTGCGGCCTCGGGCCTACGCTGCCCTGTCTGCCGCCTGGGTCCTGCCAGCACTCGTGGGGCCACCGGTGGCCGGCACCGTGGCGACGGGCGTCGGCTGGCGCATGGTGTTCCTGGCGCTGGTTCCCGCCGTCGGGCTCGGCGCGATCGTGGCGTTGCCGCCGCTGGCCAGTGCCGGACCGGTGTCGGCACCGTCGCCCCGCCAACGAGCGGGCGCGCCAGGCACACGTGTGGCCGCGGCGGTGGCGGCCACCGCCAGCCTGGCATTCTTCGGCACCGAGGCCTTCGTGCCCTTGGCGTTGACGTCATTGCACCACGCCAGCGCGGCCCTGGCCGGGTCGGTGCTCACCGGGTCCGCCCTCACGTGGGCAGTCGGGTCGCTCGCCCAGGCCCGGTGGCACGAGCGGCTGGGGTCGCGGGTGCTTGCCGCCGCCGGGATGGCGCTGGTGGCGCTGGGCATTGCCGGGGCAGCCAGCGTGCTGAGCACCGCCACGCCGTGGCCCGTGGCCTATGCGGCATGGGGGGCGGCTGGCGCCGGCATGGGACTCGCCTATCCGACCGCGTCGCTGGTCGTCCTGGCCAGCGCCGGGGATCGCCACGGTGGCCCAGTGGCAGCCATGCAGGTGCTCGTCACGTTGGGCGTGGCGCTCGGCACGGGCACCGGTGCGGGCGCGCTGGCGTGGTCGGTGACCCACGGGCATGGCCGGGTGCTGGGCATGGCGATCACCGATGCCGCCATGCTGGTGGCGGCGATCGCGGGCCTGGCGCTGTGCGCCAGCATGCCCGGGCGCGCCGGGAGCACGGGCGGCTCGCCGGGCCCGCAGGACCTCACGCGCCGGCCGGAACACGTTTCGGATCCGCGCGCGGCTGCATGCTAGAAACTCTGCGGTGACCATGCAGACCTGGGCGGACACGGACACTGACACGGACACTGACACTGACGCGGACGTGGACGCGGACGCGGCACCCGGTGTCGGCGGCGGCACCGGCGCGGCACACGGCGCGTGTGCCGGCGCGACAGCGGCCGCGGGCAGGGGCCCGGTTGCCGACGCGGGGCGGTCGCGGTGACGACCACGCTGGCATCGGCTGCCGTGTGGGCAGCCGTCTTGCGGATCGGTCTGGGACTGTGGTGGTTGGAGAGCTTCCGGCACAAGAACCTGGGCGCGTGGATCAAGCGCCAGGCCGGCATCGCATGGGCGGGTGACATCGCCGCGAAGCACAAGCTCGGTGCCGTGCGCGCCGGGTTCGACGCCATCGTCCGCCCGCACCCGAAGGCGATGACCTGGGTCGTGCTGCTGTCAGAGCTGTCGCTGGGTGTCGGCATCACCATCGGTTTCCTCACACCGGTGGCGCTGTTCGGGAGCATCGCGCTCAATCTCCTCTACTTCGTCTTGATGATCAACGACTGGGCCGAGCAAGGGCAGAACCTGATGATGATCCTGGCGGCCGCGGTTGCCTTGGGGCTGCACGGCTGGCAGGTGTGGTCCGTGGACCACCTGATCGGGTTGTTCTAGGACGAGGCGAGCTGCCGGTGCCGATCGGGATCGGTGAAGACCACGAAGAGCTTCGGCGCACGGTCCGGCGATGGGCCGAAGCCCACTGCGACCGCCAGATCCCCCGGGCGTTGCTCGACGCCGACGTCGAATCGCTGCCGGCGTTGTGGGACGAGGTGGCCGGCCAGGGCTGGGTGGGGATCCATGTTCCCGAGGCCTTCGGTGGGCAGGGCGGGGGCATGCTCGAGCTCGCGGTGGTGGCCGAGGAGCTGGCCCGGGTGGTGGCACCGGGACCCTTCTTCGGTACGGTCCTGGCGGCGGCGGTCGCAGCCTCGGCGAGCGAGGTGCCGAAGGACCTGCTGGCAGAGCTGGCGGGGGGCGTGCCGGGCTGTGTGGCGCTCCCGGGCAGCGGCATGCTCGACGGTGCGCGCACCGGTGACGGATCGCTGGTGGTCCGGGGGAGCCTGCGCCCGGTGCTGGGCGCGGCGATGGCCCGCGTGGTGCTGGCACCGGTGGTGCCCTCGGGCGGGGGCGGCGGTTCGCCGTGGCGTGCCGGAGACGACCCTGCCGGCGGCGAGGCTGTGTGGTGTGCCGTGGACCTCGACGATCCCGCCGTGCGAGTGGAGGCGCTGGGGAGCCTCGATCCCACTCGGCGGGTGGCTGCCGTGCACGTCGACGGTGCGGTCGTGCCCGCGTCAGGGCAACTGGTGGGGGTGTCGGCCGCGACGGTGCTCGACCGGGCCCTGGTGGTGGCGGCGGCCGAGTGTGCGGGCGGTGCCCGCTGGTGCCTCGAGGCCGCCACCCAGCACGCCAAGGACCGGCGCCAATTCGGCAGGCCCATCGGCCAATTCCAGGCGGTCAAGCACAAGCTTGCCGACATGCTCGTGGCGGTCGAGCAGGCGACGGCAGTGGCGTGGGACGCGGCCCAGGCGGCGGATGCCGGGGACCGTGGCCAGCTCCGGCTGTCGGCGGCACTGGCAGGCGTGGTCGCCCTCGACGCCTATGTCCAGTGTGCCGAGGCCTGCATCCAGCTGTTCGGCGGCATGGGCTTCACCTGGGAACACGACGCCCACCTCCACCTGCGCCGTGCGCTGGTCCTGCGGCAGCTGCTCGGTGGCACCGACGCGCTGCGGGTGGCGGCGGCCCGGAGCGCGCTGGGCGGTGCACGCCGCACGTTGGGCACCCAATTGCCCGAGGAGGCCGAGCGCGTCCGGGCCGAGGTCGCACCGTTGGTGGCCCAGGTGGCCGCCGCGGACGACCCGGCCGAACGCCGTCGCCTGCTCGTCGAGTTCGGGTTGCTCGCTCCCCACTGGCCCCGCCCCTACGGGCGCGATGCCGGGCCGGTGGAGCAGCTGGTCATCGACCAGGAGCTCGCCGCGGCCCGCGTACATCGGCCGGTCCTGGCCGTGGGCGCGTGGGCGCTGCCGACCATCATCGCCCACGGCACCCCCGAGCAGCAGGAGCGGTGGGTGCGGCCCACGATGCTGGGCCACTACACCTGGTGCCAGCTGTTCAGCGAGCCGGGGGCGGGCAGCGACCTGGCGTCGCTGTCGACCCGGGCGACCCGCGTCGAGGGCGGCTGGCGTCTCGACGGCCAGAAGGTGTGGACCTCGTTGGCCCAGCGGGCCGACTGGGGCATCTGCCTGGCACGCACCGATCCCGAGCGGCCCAAGCACGCTGGGATCACGTACTTCGTGGTCGACATGCGATCGCCGGGCATCGAGGTCCGCCCCCTGCGCGAGATCACCGGCGAGGCCATGTTCAACGAGGTCTTCCTGACCGGGGTCTTCGTCCCCGACGACTGCGTCGTGGGGGAGGTGAACGACGGGTGGCGTCTTGCCCGCACCACGCTGGCCAACGAGCGGGTGTCGATGTCGTCGGGCATGACCTTCGGCTTCGGCATCGAGGCGATCCTGGGCTGGCTGTCGGGGCGACCGCAGCTTGCAGAGGACCCGGTGGTGCTCGTCCGCCTGGGGCAGCTGCTGGCCGAGGCACAGTCGGTGGCGCTCCTGGCCGAACGCACGACGTTGCGGTCGGTGTCGGGAGTGGAGCCCGGTCCCGAGGCCAGCGTCCGCAAGTTGCTGGGCGCCGAGCACGAGCAGCGAATCCAGGAGCTCGGGCTGTCGCTGCTGGGTCCAGAAGGGGCAACCACCGAGGGCGACGCCGCCATGTGGACCCGGGGCCTGCTGTCGACCCGGTGTCTCACCATCGCGGGGGGGACGAGCGAGGTGCAGCGAAACGTCATCGGCGAGCGCCTCCTGGGTCTCCCCCGGGACCCCGAGCCATGACGTCGGCAGCGGCGTCGGGGCCAGGCCGGCGGGCCACGAACGTGCCCGCGGGGCACGGCGCTTGACACCCGGCAGGTGCCACACCCATGCTTCGGGCACGCACGCGTCGGGCGGACGCCGTCGTGGCACGCCATGCGGCGACCAGTGGCGACCAGTGAGGACCAGTGAGGAAGGGTGCCATGGCCACATTGCACTTCGAGGACGTCCACGAGGGCGACGAGGCACCGGTCAAGGCCCACACCCTCACCCGGACCGACCTCGTGCGCTACGCGGGTGCCTCGGGTGACTACAACCCCATGCACCACGACGAGATCATCGCCACGTCCGCGGGGCAACCCAGTGTGTTCGGGCACGGCATGTTCTCCATGGGCCTGCTGGGCACGGCACTGACCGACTACGTGGGCTACGGCACCTTGCGGCACTACAAGGTGCGCTTCAGCCGCCAGACGTGGCCGGGCGAGGAGCTGCGCACCCGCATCGTCGTCACCGGCAAACGTGTGGTGGACGGCGAGCACCTGGTGGACCTCGAGGTCAGCCTGCACAATGCCGAGGGCGAGGTGAAGGTGGTGGGCGAGGCCACCGCGCAGCTGCCGACTCGCAGCTGAGCCGCCAGCGCCTCTCGGCCGGCTCCAGGCCGGTCCGACCCGGCCGATGCGCCGATCCCGGGCGGCGGCGGGTGACGCCTCGGCGACAGCACAGTCATCGGCCTGAGGAACCTGCCGTAGTACAGTTGCACCGACAGCGGTGCGCGCCCGGCAGCCGTGCCACGTGGTGCTGTCATCGTCCACGTCATGCGGCACCGTCGAGCGAGCCTGCAAGGGCGAGGAAGGAGAATCCATGGTGACTGGCGGACCACTGCGGCGGTTGGCGCGACCAGCCCGGCGAGCGGTGCTCGCCTCGGTGCTGGCCGTTGGTGCCCTGAGCGCAGGCGGTGTGGTGCTCGCAGCGGGTGCCGGCTCGGCGGCCGCAGCCGTGCCTCCTCCGCAGCCGCCGGTACGCGTGGCGAGGACGGCGCCGCGCACGGCGACCTCGCCCGTGCTCACCGCCTATGTGTCCGACGAGGGCGGCGACGACGTGCTGCCCATCCAGATTCCCAACGACTCGGAGTACGACCTGCGGCCGGCCATCGGCACGGGCTTCGACACCAACCCGGCCGGGATCGTGGCTGCACCTGACGGCTCGGTCGTGTTCGCGGCGCTCTCGACCACACCGCCCTCCAACAACGACGGCACCACTATCGACGCCATCGACACCGCGAGCAACACCGTGCTCGGCGGGCTGGCGGCCGGCCCGTCGGCCACCAGCGTCGCCATCACGCCCGACGGATCGACGCTCATCGCTACCAACTTCCGGGCCGACTCGATCGACAAGATCGACCTCACCGCCAACCCCCCCAGCAGCTCGAGCATCTCACTGACCAGCGTGGATCCCAACACGGTGCCCGAAGGTGTCGCCATCAGCCCCGACGGTTCCACGGCGTACGTGACGATGCAGAACAACGAGCTCGTCCCGGTCGACGTCGCCTCTGGAGCGCTGGGTACGCCGATCGCGGCCCAAAGCGGTGCCAACTGCATGCCCGACACCGTGGCCATCACACCCAACGGCACCACGGCCGTCGTGGTCTGCAGTGGCAGCCCGGACGTCCTCTTCGTCGATCTGACGGCCAACCCGCCGACGGTCACCGACCTGAAGCTCAACGGCAGCGACATCGGCCTGGGCCACGGGGGGGCCATCACGCCTGATGGCACGACGGCGGTGGTGTCGTGGGAGGACGACATCAACGGCGGGCAGGTGAGCCTGATCAACATCGCCACCAAGGCCATCGTCACGACGATGCAGGTCGGCGACCCGAACCCCGGCGCCGTTGGCATCCTGCCCGACGGCACCACCGCCCTCGTGACCGGTCACGGCACCGGGCAGATCTTCGTCGTGCACCTGGCCGGGTCCAACTCGAGCGTGGATCCGACGACGATCCCCGACAGCGGCGGGCCCGTGGCGATCACCTTCGCCTACACCCACCCCCAGGGCTACTGGCTGGTGGCCTCCGACGGGGGCATCTTCGCCTTCGGGGACGCCCAGTTCTACGGCTCGATGGGCGGGCATCCCCTCAACAAGCCCGTGGTGGGCATGACGGGCACAGGTGACGGCCATGGGTATTGGATGGTGGCCTCCGACGGCGGCATCTTCGCCTTCGGGGACGCCCAGTTCTACGGCTCGATGGGCGGCCAACCTCTCAACAAGCCCATCGTGGGCATGAGCCAGACGCCAGACGGCGGGGGCTACTGGCTGGTGGCCTCCGACGGCGGCATCTTCGCCTTCGGTGACGCATTCTTCTTCGGCTCGACGGGGTCGATGACCCTCAACGAGCCCGTCGTGGGCATGTCCTACGGCTGATCGGCTCCGGCCGCCATCTCCGCTCCGAACCGCAGGCCTGCTCCGGACCGTCGGGGCAGGCCTGCGGTCGTCGTCGGGTAGCGGGGTCTCACCATCGCCGCTGGCGTCGTGAGCGTCGTGTGGGTGCCATCGTCAGCCGGGCCGAGATCACCGAAGGTCAGACCCACAGCAGCCGCAGCCCGGTGGCGAGCAGGAGGACGGCCAGCGCCGGGCGTACGAGGCGACCCGATGACCGTGAGGAGAGGCGGGCCCCGACGAACGCGCCGGGCAGAGCACCAGCGAGCAGGGCGCCGGTCAGTGCCAGTCGGACGTCGCCCATCAGGAGGTGGGCGAGGGCGGCGGTCCCCACCAGCGGCACGGCCTGCACCAGGTCGGTGCCTACCAGCTCGGGCGTGCCGAGGCCGGGGTAGAGGAGGGTGAGCCCGGCCAGCATGAGCGAACCCGAGCCGACCGAGGTCATGCCGACCAGCACGCCGCCGGCCAGCCCCACGGCCACGGTCGGCAGCGGTCGGAGCTCCGGGCCGCCGGGTGCCGCGGTCGGCGCTGCCGGCGTCGTGTGTGGGATCGAGGTCGGGGTGCCGGCCAGCTGCCGGTGCCGGCGTGCGAGCCGGGGACGGAGCGCCATGGCCGCCGCGGTCAGCACCAGCGCCACGCCGATGGCCGGTGTCACCGCGGCCGAGGCATGGTGGCCGGCCACTCGCAGCGCTGCGGCGCCGGCTGCCGCGCCGGGCACCGATCCCACCGACAAGCAGCCGGCGATGTCGAGGCGGACCGTGCGCCGGTGCAGGTGTACCGCTCCACCCACCGGCTTCATCACCAGGGAGGCCACCAGGTCGCTCCCCACGGCGGACAGGCCTGGGATGCCGAACACCAGCACGAGCAGGGGGGTGAGCAGGGCGCCGCCCCCCGCACCGGTGAGGCCGACGAGCAGGCCCACCACCAGACCGGTGAGCGCCACGGCCACGTGCTGGGCCGTCTGGTCGTGCCAGGGGAGCAGCGCGGCGGCGAGCGCTGCGCCTGGTGCCGCTGACCATCCTCCGAGAACCACGTCGGCCAGGGTAGGAAAACCTGACCGATGTAGTCAACTATTGAGACGACGCCCGGCCCGACCGGGGACGAGCAGGAGGCGCCCTCCTGGCCCGTCACGCGGGCCGGGGGATCACGACGGCAGCGGTGGCGAGCGCCGGCGGCGACGGCCCGCCAGCCGGCGAGCGGGGTCCGCCGAACGCGTGCGCAGCGGCGCGCCCGCGATCAGAAGAAGCTGAACGGCGGGATCGACGAGGGGTGGTCGGCGAACAGCTGACCCTTGGCGTCGGCCAGCTCCTTGGGCGTCCAGGCCCGGTCGCGCTGGACCGAGCCTGCCGGCGTCCAGCCGCGCATCACCCACACCGACCCGCCGAACACCACGAAATTCTGCCCGTTCACGTCGGCGGCCGCCGGCGAGGCGAGGAAGGCCACCAGCGGCGCGACGTTGGCCGGTGAGAACGCGTCGAACTCGCCCTCTTTGGCCTTGGCCATCTCGCCGAAGAGGTTCTCCGTCATGCGGGTGCGGGCCCGGGGGGAGATGGCGTTGACGGTGACGCCGTAGCGCTCGAGCTCCCGGGCCAAGATGATCGTCAAGGCCGCGATGCCCGCCTTGGCCGCCCCGTAATTGGCCTGACCGGCGTTCCCGAACAGGCCTGCCTCCGAGGCGGTGTTCACGATCCGGCCGTAGACCTCCTCGCCCGCCTTGGAGCGGTTGCGCCAGTGGATGGCAGCGAAGTGGGAGCAGGCGAAGTGCCCCTTCAGGTGGACGCGGATGACGTCGTCCCAGTCCGACTCCTCCATGTTGAAGCTCATCTTGTCCCGGAGGATGCCGGCGTTGTTGACGAGGATGTCGAGCTTGCCCCAGGTGTCGACCGCCTGGCGCACCAGAGCCTCGGCACCGGCCCACGAGCTCACGTCGCTGTCGTTGACGGCGGCCTCGCCCCCTGCCGCCACGATGTCCTGCACCGTCTGCTGGGCGGGCGTGAGGTCGCCCCCCTCGCCCGACAGCGAGCCACCCACGTCGTTGACGATGACCTTGGCACCCTCGGCCGCCAGCAGGAGCGCCTCCTCGCGCCCGATGCCGCGCCCTGCGCCGGTGACGATCGCGACCTTGCCGTCGAGCATGCCCATGGGGTGTCCTCCTCATGTCCGGTGGCCGGACGTCCCGGCGGGTCCGGAGCGCCGACCGTCGCGGGCGGGCCGAAGCGGCCGCCGCAGAAACCCGGGGCAGCATGGCCGATGGGCTGGCCCAGGGTCAAAGCGGCACCCACGGCGCGAGCCGGCCGTGGCACGCCGGGGGGCGTGCCCGCCGCTGCCAGGCGGGTCGAGATGCCGTGCGTGCCCGCCGCTGCCGGGCGGGGCCGAGATGCCGGGAGGGAACCGGGTGCCGGGCGTGGCACCGTGTCGTGCGGGCGGGGAGACTCGAACTCCCACCCCCGAGGGGACCGGGACCTAAACCCGGCGCGTCTACCGGTTCCGCCACGCCCGCGGGCGCCGGCCCTGGTCGGAGGCGGCATGCCCAAGGCGATCGTATCCGCGGACCGGTCCCAGGCACCGAGGGCCGCTCCAGGCGCGGACCGGTCCCAGTCCTCGGCGGTCCGGCCCGTCGGCGAATGGGGTGCGCCGGTCCCCCCACTGTCCGAGAGGGCGATCGTTGCATCACTCGAGCCTGCCGGCGCAGGGTGGCCCGTCGGGCCGGGTAGCCTTCGTGCCATGGCAGCAACGTCTCCGACCAGCCCGTCCCACCCGGTGACCCCCAGCCCCGCTCTGGTCGAGGCGCGGATGCCGATGCAGGACATGGCCCAGCTCGACGTCTTCCAGCGGCTGCTCAAGGAGCGCATCATCTTCCTGGGCACCGCCATCGACGAGGCGGTGGCCAACCTGGTGTGCGCCCAGCTGCTGCTGCTGGCCGCCGAGGACCCCGATCGCGACATCGCCCTCTACATCAATTCGCCCGGCGGCTCGGTCACCGACGGTCTGGCCATCTACGACACCATGCAGTACGTCAGCTGCGACGTGAGCACCATCTGCGTGGGCCTGGCTGCGTCCATGGGGCAGTTCCTGCTGTGCGCCGGCACCCCGGGCAAGCGCTTCGCCCTGCCCCACAGCCGCATCCTCATGCACCAGCCCTCCGGCCAGATGCAGGGTCAGGCAGCCGACATCGCCATTCAGGCGGAGCAGATCGTGTACCTCAAGCGGATGATGGCCGAGCGCATCGCGTACCACACCGGGCAACCGGTGGAACGCATCGAGGCCGACTCCGACCGCGACCGGTGGTTCACGGCCGAGGAGGCCCGCGAGTACGGGTTCATCGACCGGGTCATCGAGCACGCGGCCAGCCGGTCGCGCTAGGCGGCGGTGAGCGCCACGGAGCCCAGGGCGCAATGACCGAAGTCCACGCCGAGCCGGAGCAGGCTGCGCCCGGCGCGGCGGGTCACGCGGGTGCGAACATGCCGCCAGCGGCGTCCCCCGGCAGCACACCCAGTTCCGCTCCGGCCGCCCCGGCAGTCGAGCCGACCACGGTTCCCGCCGTCGGCGACGGTGGTGTCCTCGGTGCCCGGGCCCTGCGTGGCACCACGCGCGGCCACAAGCCGGTACGGGTGGTTGCCGCGCGCGTGCCACTACGGCAGCGGCTGGTGGAGTTGTGGCGCAACCGCGAGCTGCTCGCCTTCCTCGTCCGCAAGGAGATCAAGGTCAAGTACAAGAACTCGGTCCTCGGGTTCTTCTGGTCGATGCTCAATCCTGCACTGACCCTGGCCGTCTTCTGGGTGCTGTTCACGAAGTTCCTGCCGAACGACACGCCGAACTTCGTGATCTACATGTTCTCCGCCCTGTTGGTGTGGAACCTCTTCCAGACGGCGGTGCTGGGCGCCACCGGCACCATCGTGAACAACGGCGGGATCGTCAAGAAGGTGGCGTTCCCGCGCGAGATCCTGGCGCTGGCCTCCGTGGGGTCGGCCTTCGTCTTCTTCCTCTTCCAGTCCATCGTCCTGGTGGCGTTCATGGTGGGCTTCCGCCATGCACCACGCTGGGGCGAGCTGTGGACCGTCGTCCCCGCGCTGGCCGCGCTCATGGCGTTCGCCGCCGCCCTGTCGGTGTTCCTGGCCGCGGTCAACGTCTACCTTCGCGACACCCAGCACCTGGTCGAGGTGGCGCTGATGGCGTGGTTCTGGGCGGTGCCCGCCGTCTACCTGTTCCCGGTGCGGGTGCACGACGGGCTGGCCCGGTACCACCTCCTGTGGCTGTACCTCGGCAATCCCGTCACCCCCATTGCCATGACCTTCCAGCGGGTGTTCTATGCGCAGGCCGACCCCCTGAGCACGCAGCGCCACGTCCACCAACTGGTGCACGTCCTGCCCCACTACCCGCTGCAGTGGTACCTGGCCATGGACTGTTCGATCCTGGGGGTGTCGCTGGTGCTGCTGCTCGGCGCGCTGGCCGTCTTCGGTCGGCTCGAGGGCAACTTCGCCGAGGAGCTGTAGTGCCGGGGGGCACGGTGGCAGGGGGCGCGCTGCAGGCCGGGCCCGCCCGGAGGGGCTGAGGCCGTGGGCACCATCGCCGTCGACGTGGACGGTGTCTCCAAGCGCTTCCGGCTCTACAACGAGAAGCACCAGTCGCTCAAGGAGCGGCTGGTGCATCTGGGCCGCAGCAGCTACGAGGACTTCTGGGCACTGCGGGACATCGCCTTCGAGGTGGCCGAAGGCGAGACGGTGGGCATCCTGGGCCGCAACGGCTCGGGGAAGTCGACCCTGCTCAAGTGCGTGTCGGGCATCCTCCAGCCGACCGCGGGCGAGGTGCGGGTGCGCGGCCAACTGGCGGCGTTGCTCGAGCTGGGGGCCGGGTTCCAGCCCGAGCTCTCCGGTCGGGAGAACATCTTCCTCAACGCCTCGTTGCTCGGGCTCTCCACACGAGAGGTCGAGCGCCGGTTCGACGACATCGTGGCCTTCGCCGAGCTCGAGGAGCACATCGACCAACAGGTCAAGTTCTACTCGTCGGGGATGTACGTGCGGCTGGGCTTCGCCGTGGCCGTCAACGTCGAGCCCGACGTGCTCGTGGTGGACGAGGTGCTGGCGGTGGGCGACGAGGCGTTCCAGCGCAAGTGCCTGGCGCGCATCAAGGAGTTCCAGGACGAGGGGCGCACCATCTTGTTCGTGACCCATGCCGCCGATCTGGTGCGAGCCATCTGCGACCGGGCCGTGGTGCTGGACCGGGGCAGGATGCTCGGGATCGAACCCGCCGCCGAGGCCATCGGGCTGTACCGCCAGGCGCTCATCGACGCCGGCGCCGCGCAGCCTGCCGGTGCGCCCCCCGTCGTCGCCCAACGCATCGAGGTGGCGCCACCGGCGGCCTCGGCGCCCATCGCGGTCACGGCCATCGAGCTCGACCACGAGGGGCGCGGCGTGCGCGACCACATCGTGCCGGGCGACCCGCTGCGGGTGCGGGTGCTGTTCCGGGCCACGGAGGCGGTGGAGGGTGCGGTCTTCGCCATCGAGCTGCACGAGGCCTCGAGCGGGGTCCTCGTCTACGCCTCGGACACCGGCATCATGGGCAAGCACTTCGACGCCCTGCCGGGTGAGGGCATCGCCGACTTCTTCTTCGAGGGCATGCCGTTGCTCGGCGGCACGTACACGGTCACCGTGGGCATCCGGAGCCGGACGGGTGGCACCGTCTACGATTGGCACGACCAGGCAGCACGGTTCGAGGTGGTGAACCCCACGCCCGTGACCGGCATGGTCGCGCTCGCCCTGCACGCCGAGGTCCGCGGTGCCGTCAGCGGCTGAGCCACCCGACCGACGAGGAGACCTGTGACCGCCGACGAGGCCACCAACGACGCCGAGGACCGTGAGACGCGCGCACTGCTGGACCGGGTGCGGCGCGAGATCGAGGACGAGGTGCGCGCTCGGCGTGCAGCGGGTGACTTCCCACCGAGCTTCGAGCGCAAGCTCGACGAGCTCTTCGCCCGGTTCACCCCGACCGGCAGTGCGGACGACCAGTTCACCGAGGCCCTGAAGCTGGCGGACCGCTCGGCCTACTTCGACATCAAGGCACCGATCGGCTCGCGGCGCACCGCCAAGGGGGCAGCGCGCTACGTGCTCTGGCAGGCCGAGGCATGGTTCTTCAACTACGTGGTGACGCAGCTCAACCACTTCTCGGCCTCGGTGATGCGGGTGCTGCACCTGCTGGACGAGCGGCTGTCGGAGCTGGAGGGCCAGCTGGCGCTGGCGGTCCCGCCGACGGCGGGGGAGGAGGTCCTGACCCCGGGCGCCGATGTGGCACCGTTCCTCGAGCTGCTCACCGGCCGGCTGCACGGCGCACGGGGACGGGTCCTGCACGCCGAGTGCGGGGACGGCACCGTGCTGCGGGCGCTGGGCGCGGCCGGGATCGACGCCTATGGCATCGATCCCGGCACAGTCGAGGCGGATGCCGCGGCCGCTGCCGGGCTGGACGTGCGGCGCGACGAGGTCCTCGGACACCTGGGTGCGGTGGCCACCGAGTCCTTGGGGGGGCTGGTGCTCTCAGGCTGCATCGACCGCATGGCCCGCGCCGAACGTCGCCGCCTGGTTCAGGCGGCCGAACTGGCGCTGGCGCCAGGTGGCACGATCGCCGTGGTCGGCGTGGCGCCGGCCGCGTGGGCGGCCGCGGCCGGGGAGGTGGCGGCCGACCTCGCGGCCGACCGTCCCTTCCATGCCGCCACCTGGGCGCACCTGCTGGGGGCCACGGGGTTCGTGGCGGTGGAGGTCGTCGACGGCCCGCGCGCCGTGCCCGTGGGCCGAGTGGGTCCCGACCATCCCGACGCCGCGGTCCTCAACGCCGCCCTCGAGCGGCTCGAGGCGCTGGCTGGTGGCCCAGCCAGTTACGCCGTGCTCGCCACCAAGCGGTGACCCGCGCCGTGGGCTCGCAAGCCGGAGCGCCACTCGCAGCGCCGGCCGGGCTGGCCGCGCCCAGTGGGCGACCCGGCCGCATCGACCAGGTGGTGCCCTCCTTCGCTGGCCGCGACGCCATCGGCGTGCACGTGCTGCACGTCCGGGACACCCTGCGGGCAGCGGGGTACGCCTCGGACATCTGGGCCATGGACGTGCTCCCCGACATGCGCCGCCAGGCCCGCCCGCTCACCGAGCTGCCCACCAGGACCATGCCGGCCACGTGGCTGCTGTTCCACCACTCCATCGGCACCCCGGTGGTCGACCTGCTGTGCGACCGGGCCGAACCATTGATCGTCGACTACCACAACGTGACTCCGGCGGCACTGGTGGACCGGTGGGAGCCCGCGCTGCACGCCGAGCTCGTGCTCGGGCGTGACCAGTTGGCGCCGCTGGCCGCCCGGGCCTTCTTCGCCCTGGCAGACTCCGCCTACAACGAGCAGGAGCTGCGAGCGAGCGGCTTCCGCCACACCGACGTGGTGCCACCGCTGTTCGCCCTCGAGTCCTTCGAGGTCGATGTGGACGAGCACGTGCTCGAGCGGCTGCGCGACGGCCCCAGGGCACGACAGGGGACCCACTGGCTGTTCGTGGGGCGCCTGGCGCCGCACAAGGCGCCCCACGAGCTGGTCAAGGCACTGGCCTGCTATCGCCGGCTCTACGATCCCGAGGCGGTACTGCACCTGGTGGGCAACCCGCTGGGCACGACCTATCCCCGCGCCCTGGCGCGCTACGTGCAACGCCTGGGGTTGGCAGACGCGGTCGAGATCACCGGGTCGATCGGGGCGGGGGAGCTGGCCGCCTACTACCGGGCTGCCGACGTCTTCGTGTGCGCCTCCGCCCACGAAGGCTTCTGTGTCCCGGTGGTCGAGGCCATGCACCTGGGTGTGCCGGTGGTGGCCCAGGCGGCGGCTGCGGTGCCCGAGACCGTCGACGGGGGTGGCGTGGTGCTCGACGACCGCAGCCCGCTGGCTCTCGCAGTCGCCGTGCACCGGGTGCTGGGCGACGAGGACGTGCGCCGGCGCCTGATCCGTGCCGGCCGTCACCGCGCCGCGAGCTTCGCGCTGGGTCGCAGCCGGGCCCGCCTGCTGGCTGCACTCGAGCGCGCGGTGACAGTGGCGGGCGGCGCGGCGCGCCCGGCAGCCTCGGTGGGGGAGGATGGCGACGGCGCGCCGTTGCCGGCGGGGACGCTCGGGGACGGGCGAGCGGGCCGGTGAGCGCGCCGTCCCCGGCACCGGGCACGACCGGCCGCGGCGGTCCGCTCGTCGTCCACCAGCTGCTGCCCAACCTGTCGCCTGGCGACGCAGCCGGCCACCACGCGCTGCAGGTGCGCGACGTGCTTCGCCGAGCAGGGTTCGAGTCCGAGCTGTTCTGCACCACCATCGCCAGCGAACTGGCGGGCGAGGCCCATCCCGTGGCGGAGCTGCCGGCGTACTGCCGGCGGGGTCGCACCGCCCTCCTCTACCAGTTCGCCATCGGCTCGGTGCTGGCGGACATCATCCTGGAGCGACCCGAACCGGTCATCGTCAACTACCACAACCTCACGCCAGGATCGTTCTTCTGGCAGTGGGACCCCGGCCAGCTCGAGGGCATCCTGTGGGGGCAACGCCAACTGCACCAGCTGGTGCACCGGACGGTGCATGCCATCGGGGTGTCGGCCTTCAACACCCGCGACCTGGAGCACGCCGGGTACGTGTCGACGGCCACGGTGCCGCCGTTGCTGGACGTGGCCAGTTTCGACGGCGCCGCCGACGCCACGGCGCTGGCCCGGTGGGGTGGTCCGGCCCGGCGCGACGCGCCCGCTGTCGAGCGCGGGGCCCGATGGCTGTTCGTGGGACGCCTGGCGCCCAACAAGGCAGCCCACGATCTGGTGAAGGCGCTGGCCGCCTACCGCCGGGCCTACGACCCCGACGCCCGGCTGCTGCTGGTGGGGGGCCACGGCATTCCCTCGTACGCCGACGCCGTTCGTCGGCTGGTCGGCGCGCTGGGGCTCGATGCCGCGGTCGAGCTGGTCGGCAGCGTCACCCACGCGGAGCTGGCCGCCGCTTATGCGGCGGCCGACGTCTTCGTGTGCCTGTCGGACCACGAAGGCTTCTGCTTCCCGCTGGTCGAGGCCATGTACCACGGCGTGCCGGTCGTGGGCTACGACGCCGGTGCAGTGGGCGACACCATCGGCAGCGGTGGCGTGGTGCTGCGATCGAAGTCGCCGGCCACCGTGGCGGCCGCGGTGTCACGGGTGGTGCAGGTGCCCGGTCGGCGCCAGGCACTTGCCGCCGCGGGTCGGGACCGGGTGTCGGCGTTCTCGCTCGATCGCACGGCACCGCGCATGGTGGCCGAGGTCCGGCAGGGACTGCGCAACGCCGGCCTGCTCCCGGGTCGCCCGTCGTGGGCCGGGGCCGCACCATGACCACCGTGCACCAGCTGGTGCCCTCGGTGGTGCCCGGGGACGCCACCACCGCCCACACGCTGCAGGTGCAGGGGGTGCTGCGCGATCTGGGGTTCGAATCCGAGATCTACGCCACCGCCGTCCATCACGCCCTGGAAGGTCGGGTCCGGCTCCTGCACGAGTTGCGGGGACCGTCGCGGCGCGACGGGTTCCTGCTCTACCAGCTCTCGGCGCATTCGCCGCTGGCGGACTGGCTCATCGGCCGCCTCGAAGCCGTGGGCGTGAACTACCACAACGTCACGCCGTCGTCCTTCTTCCGCCGCTGGGACCGGGGGGCCACCTTGGCCCAGCGGGCCGCCGAGGTGCAGGTGGCCCAGCTCGGGCGGGTCGCGTCGATCGGCGTGTGCGACTCGGCGTTCAATGCGCGCGACCTGCACGCCAAGGGGTGGGCGCCGACCGCCACGCCGGTGGCGCCGGTGCTGGTGGATTTGGCCAGCTTCGACACCGAGCCCGATCCCGCCACCGCCGCGGCCCTCGCCCGGCGCGACGGTGCCGGTCACGGCACCCGGTGGCTGTTCGTGGGGGCCCTCGCACCGCACAAGGCCCAGCACCACCTGGTGCGCGCCCTGGCGCTGTACCGGCGGGTCTACGACCCGGCAGCACGCCTCACCCTCGTCGGGCGGCCCGTCGTGCCCGCCTACGACCAGGCAGTGCGGCGCTACGTCGCCGCACTGGGTCTGGAGGGTGCGGTCGAGCTCACCGGTCCCGTCGACCACGCCCAGCTCGTGGCCCACTACCAGGCGGCAGACGTGCTGGTCAGTGCGTCGGCCCACGAGGGGTTCTGCGTCCCGCTGCTCGAGGCGCTCCACCACGGCCTGCCGGTGGTGGCGCTGGCAGCGGGGGCGGTGCCCGCCACCCTCGGCGGGGCTGGAGTCCTGGTCGACACCCCCGCCGCCCCCGTGCTGGCGGCGGCCGTCGCCAGGGTGTGGGCCGACCACGACCTGCGCGCCGCACTCGGTCGCGTTGCCCGTCAGCGGCTGGATGCGCTGTCGCTCGAGCGCACGCGCCGTCGCATGGCGGACGTGCTCGGGCGCTGGGTGGCGTCCGGTGGCCAGTGGCACGCGCCCGAGGGAGCGGGAGCCGGGTCGGGCGACGGGGACGTCGGCGGGGCCCTGGATGGGATCGTCGACGAGACCGCGACGGCAGCGGACGGCGTGGTGACCGGATCCGCTGCCCGGCCGCGGCGGGGAGCGCGGGCGTGAGGTACGCCTTCGTGGTGCCGCGCTATGGGCTGGACATCGTGGGTGGGGCCGAGCTCGGTGCCCGCATGCTGGCCGAGCGGTTGGTGGCGCAGGCCGGCTGGTCGGTGGAGGTGTTCACCACCTGCGCGCGTGACCACATGACCTGGGCCGACGAGTACCCCGAGGGTGACGAGGAGATCAACGGCGTCCTCGTGCACCGCGTGCGCAGCACGTCGGGGCGCCCGCCGCGGTTCTTCGCGTACTCCGAGCGTGTGCTGGCCGCGCCGGCGGCGGCCACCCTGGCCGAAGCGGAGGAATTCCTCGACCTGCAGGGACCCGGGTGCGCGCCGCTGGCCGAGGCGGTGGCCGCCAGCCGCGCCGAGGTGGTGGCCTTCTATCCCTACCTCTACAACACCACGGTGCGCGTGCTGCCGCGTGTGGCCCGGCGTGCGGTGCTGCACCCCGCCGCGCACGACGAGCCCGCCGTCCACCTTCCCGTGTACCGGCCCCTGTTCGCCGCCGCGCAGGGCTTCGTCTTCCAGACCTGGGGTGAGCGCGCCCTGGTCCAGCGCCTGTTCCCGGTCGCGCAGGTACCGCAGGTGGTGGTGGGTCTGGGCATCGAGGAGCCCGGTGCGGATCTGGGCCCGGGTACGCCGCCCGGGGACCTGGCGGGCATCGGGGACCGGCCGTACGTGCTGTGTCTGGGCCGGGTGGACGGCTTCAAGGGGTCGACCATGCTGGCCGCCTTCTTCGCCGCCTACAAGCAGCGCCGTCCCGGTCCACTCGCCTTGGTGATGGCGGGCCCGGTCACCGCAGCACCGCCGGCGCACCCCGACGTGGTGGTGACCGGGCCGGTGTCCGAGGCCGACAAGTGGTCGCTGCTGCGCGGCGCCACCGCCCTCGTCAATCCGTCGCCCCACGAAGCCTTCTCGATCGTGCTGATGGAGGCGTGGAGCCAGGGCCTGCCTGTCGTGGTGAACGGCCGGTGCGCGGCGACGCGCGAACACTGCGAGCGCTCGGGTGGCGGCGTGTGGTTCGACTCCTACGCCCACTTCGAGGCCATTCTCGACCGGCTGTATGCCGACGACGCTGTGCGACGCGCGCTCGGCGCGGCCGGGCGCGCCTATGTCGAGCGGCACTACCGGTGGCCGGCCATCGTCGAACGGTACGTGCGCTTCGCCATGGCTGTCCGCGCTCGGGTAGCGGGCGCCGGTACCATGGCGGCATCGAGGTGACCCGCGTGCGCGCCATGACGCCGTCGCGCCCGTGGCGGGCGCGCCGATGCCTCGCCGTGGTGGCGGCGGCCGGCCTGGTCGCGGCCGTGGCGGTGGGCACACCATCGCACCCGGCCGACGCCTTCCCCTATCCCGACGTGCACCTGGTGGTGCACGGCTGGGGCCACGGCCGGGGCATGGGCCAGTACGGGGCGCTGGGGTACGCCCTGGCCGGCACCACGTACCAGGACATCCTGGCCCACTACTACGGCCAGCTGGCCGGGGGCGGTACCACGACGCTGGACAGGCTGCCTGGGGGCAATCCCGAGAACGCCGGCGTGCGGGTGTCGCTCGTGTGGAACGCCGGCAACGTGGCCACCATCGTCACCTCGGGATCGGCCTTCCTCGTCGGCGGCCAGCAGTTCTCCGCCGGTCAGGTGGTCGAGATGGTGGCAACGGGGGGTGCTGCCGGTGCCGTGGCCACCGGCGACCTGTACGTGTCCTCGAGCTGCGCGGGGCCGTGGTCGGCCACCCCGGCCGTCAGCGGCGTGGCGCTGGAGGCCCAACCGGTGACGCCGGCACCCTTCCCGGCCCCGGCCCAGCAGAGCCAGGTCCTGGCGTTGTGCCGCGGCGGGGGCAACGAGTACGTGCGGGGTGTGGTGTACGTGACGCACAACTTGAACGGCGACAACCGCACGGTGAACGAGCTGCCGCTCGAGCAGTACGTGGCGGACTCCGCTCCCGCCGAGTCGCCGGCGTCGTGGGGCACCCTGGGCCAGCCCGGTCCCCAGGGCCAGCCGTGGGGGTTCCAGCAGACCGAGGCGCAGGTGGTCGCCACCCGCTCGTACGTGGCGAGCAGTCCAGGCGGCTACGGCGGTTACGCCGACACCTGCGACACCACCAGCTGCCAGAGCTATCCCGGCATTGCCCAGGAGAACGCGACGACGACGGCTGCGGTGCTCGACACCGAGCCGGCGCCGAGCGACGGGTCGGTGGCCGGCCAGGTCGTGCTCATGCCCGACGGCAGCGTGGCGCGTACCGAGTACTCCTCCTCCACCGGCGGCTACAGCGCACCGGGCACGTTCGCGGCCGTGCCCGACGACGGCGATGCCGTGTGCACCTCGCAGGTGTGCAATCCCTACCACCGCTACGACGTCGAGATCCCCGTGGGGGACATCGAATCCACCTTTCCCCAGATCGGCACACTGGTCGGTGTCACCGTCACCCAGCGCAACGGGTACGGAGACTTCGGCGGCCGCGTCCTGCAGGTGCAGATCGCCGGCACGCAGCAGAGCGTGACGGTCACCGGCTCCCAGTTCGCGGCCGACTTCGCCGGTGACGGGATGAACGGGTACGCCCTGTCGGACTGGTTCATGGTGGTGAACGAGCCCAGTGGGGGCGTGGGCGGCTACTGGCTCGCGGCCGCCGACGGCGGGGTGTTCTCCTTCGGGGACGCCTCGTTCTACGGCTCGATGGGCGGGCACCCGCTCAATGCCCCGGTGGTGGGCATGGCGTCCACCGCCGATCACAACGGCTACTGGCTCGCGGCCGCCGACGGCGGGGTGTTCTCCTTCGGTGACGCCTCGTTCTACGGCTCGATGGGCGGGCACCCGCTCAATGCCCCGGTGGTGGGCATGGCGGCCACGCCCGACGGGCGCGGCTACCGGCTCGCGGCCGCCGACGGCGGGGTGTTCTCCTTCGGGGACGCCTCGTTCTACGGCTCGATGGGCGGGCACCCGCTCAATGCCCCGGTGGTGGGCATGGCGGCCACGCCCGACGGGCGCGGCTACTGGCTCGTAGGCGCCGACGGCGGGGTGTTCTCCTTCGGGGACGCGGGGTTCTACGGTTCGCTGCCCGGCGACCGCATCGTTGCGTCGGCCGCGGGGATGCTCGCCACCGCCGACGGCGGCGGCTACCTCGTCGTGACCACTGGCGGCCGGGCGGTCGAGTTCGGCGACGCCCCCCAGTTCGGCGATGCCACGTCGGTGCCAGGGTGGTCGGGCACGTTGGTGGGGGGTGCCACCACGCCGTGACGTGGTGACCGCTCGAGCCGGTGCGGATCGTCAGCCCTCCGGCAGCGGGACGTCGCGCAGGCGCGGGAAGGACCGCAGGCGCCCCAGGCGCCCCAGGCGCCCGACGTCGATGCCCACGTCGGCACCGGCGAGCAGCTGGCGGTCGCCCGCGCTGTTGCCGTAGGCCCACACGATGGCAGCCGGTGGCTCGTCATCGCCATGGGGAGCGGTGGGACGGCCGGCGCCGGCTGTCGACTCCACCCAGCGGCGAAGCCGCCCGATCTTCTCCGGGCCACGGCAGTTCACGCCGTCGTAGCGGCCGGTGAGCCGGCCGTCAGGCCCCACCTCCAGCTTGGTGCCGATCACCCCGTGCACCTGCAGTTCGCGGCCCACCGGTTCGAGGTACAGCTCGGGGGAGGCCGACACGATGACGACCCGGTGCCCGCGGGCGAGGTGCCATTCGAGTCGCCGGCGCACCTCGGGGCGGGCATGGCGGCGGTAGTGGGCCAGCCCGAAGGACGCCGCCCGGCGCGCCACGTCGTCGGCGGGCAGGCCGGCCAGGGTGCGGGCGAAGAGCGCCTCTTTGGCCGCATCGGCGTGTGCGCCACCCAGCACGGCGCCAGCAAGAAGGCGGGGGAGGATGGCCACCGCCGCCATCACCACCCGCCCGGGATGGCAGACGGCGGCCAGGAACCGCCAGACACTGCCCCCGCGGGTGAGAGTTCCGTCGAAGTCGAACGCGGCGACCACGAGACGGCCCTCGAGGCCGGGCACCTCCGGCGGGGACGTGCGCTGGCGCGCCGGGCTCACCGGGGCGGTACGGGGTCGCCGTGGCGGCCGGCGCCCTCAGCGAAGCGCTGCGCTCCCTGGAGCGTCTCGCCGCTGGCGATGGTCTGGCGACCGAGCCGGGCTTCGACGGCCAGGGCAGCGGACTCCTCCAGCGCCCACTGGTCGATGGCCGAGCGGCGGTCGCTGCGCAGGCAGGTCTGGGGGAACGAGGCCAGCTGCTTGCCCAGCTCGACGGCGGTGCGCAGGGCGGTCCCCGGCGGGCACAGCCGGTTGACCAGGCCCATGACCAGGGCCTCGGGACCGCCCACGCCCCGGCCGGTCAGGATGAGGTCGAGCGCATGGCTCTGCCCGATCAGCCGGGGGAGCCGGACCGTGCCGCCGTCGACGAGCGGCACGCCGAAACGCCGGCAGAACACGCCGAGCACGGCGTCGGTGGCCGCCACCCGCAGGTCGCACCACAGGGCCAGTTCGAGGCCGCCGGCCACGGCGTGGCCCTCGATGGCGGCGATCACCGGCTTCGACAGCCGGAGGCGGGTGGGGCCCATGGGTCCTGGGCCGTCGTCGCTGACCGGTCGCCGGTCGCCCTCGGCGAGCGCCGTGAGGTCGGCCCCGGCGCAGAACGTGCCTCCCGCCCCGGTCAGCACCGCCACCGCGGTGGACGGATCGGCCTCGAAGGCCATGAACGCCTCCAGCAGACCGGCGGCTGTGGCACTGTCGACGGCGTTGCGCCGCTCGGGGCGGTCGATGGTCACGATCCGCACGGCGCCCTCGGTGCGGACCTGGACGGTGCGTGGCATCGGCGGGCATTCTCGCACCTCCGGGTGCCCGACGGAAAAGTTGACTCACCAGGTCGACAATCGTGCCTGGGGCCGCTAGAGTCGGCAGCGACGATCGACAACCCGACCGTTGCAAGGCGACATTCGACGAGCAGGAGGCACACATGACGGTTCGCCTGGGGGACATCGCCCCCGACTTCACCGCCGAGACCACTGAGGGCACGATCAACTTCCACGAGTGGCTGGGGGACTCGTGGGGGATCCTGTTCTCCCACCCGAAGGACTTCACGCCGGTGTGCACCACCGAACTGGGTGCCTTCGCCAAGGCCAAGGCGGAGTTCGACAAGCGCAACACGAAGATCATCGGCCTGTCGGTGGACTCGGTGGAGTCGCACAAGGCGTGGGCGGGCGACATCGAGGAGACCCAGGGCCAGGCGCTGAACTTCCCGGTGATCGGTGACCCCGACAAGAAGGTCGCCGACCTCTACGACATGATCCACCCCAACGCCAGCGACACGCTGACGGTGCGTTCGGTGTTCATCATCGGGCCCGACAAGAAGGTGAAGCTCATCATCACCTACCCGGCCTCCACCGGCCGCAACGTCGACGAGGTGATCCGCGTCCTCGATTCCCTGCAGTTGACGGACCAGTACTCGGTGGCCACGCCGGTCAACTGGACCGACGGCCAGGACGTCATCATCGCGACGTCGGTGTCGGACGAGGACGCAAAGCAGAAGTTCCCGAAGGGCTTCACGGCGCTCAAGCCCTACCTCCGGGTCACGCCGCAGCCCAACCGCTGACGCGGCGTACTGGCGCCACGGGATGGGGCCGGCCCGGGGCCGGCCCCATCCCGTGAGGGCGGCCTGTCGGCGATCGCTGCCCGTCGGCGATCGCTGCCTGTCGGCGACAGCTGCTGTTTACGGGGAGCCCCGGGTGCCCCGTTCGCCCTGGGCGCGCCGCAGGGACGCCAACCCCTCGTCGACTGCGGTGGCGAGCAGTCGCTCGTTGCGGCGCGCGATGAACCGGTGCACCCGGCGCTCGAACAGGCGCCGCAGCAGCGGGTTGAAGGCCTCATAGCGCTCTTCGAACACGATGCGGGTCCGCCCGTTGCCGACGTCCTCGAGGGTGGTCCACCCTTCGGCGCGCGACCAGAGCGGCTTGCCCACGGCGTCGTACTTCCACGAGTGGTACGGCTGGACCTGGGTCAGCCATTCCCAGGACTGGCCCACGCCGCCTGACAGCAGGTAGCGGGGGACCCGGAAGGTGCAGTGGCGCACCAGGCCCTCGCCCACCTCGTCGCCGGGGTGGAGGATCTCGATGGACACGCCGTCGCGCACCGGCCGAGGCCCGCGGTACCAGAACAGCTGCCACACCTCGCGTGGCGTGCCGTCGACCTCGATGGCGAAGGTGTGCCGTTGCACGGGCCGCATCGTAGGATCCAGGCGCCCGCGCCGCACGGGCGCGTGCGGGGTCCCCGGGCCCCGACCGGTACCAGCTGCCGACACAGCCCCAGGAGGTGACTCGTGGACGAGACCAGCGCCGGACCTGCTGCCGTGGTCCGCCACTTCTGCGAGGTGGTGTGCCGTCGCGACCTCCAGCAGGTGCGGCCGCTTCTGACCGACGACGTCGTGTACCACAACATCCCCATGGAGCCGGCCACGGGCCTGGAGGCCACGCTGGGGGTGCTCGGCACCTTCTACGACATGTTCGAGGCGATGGAGTTCCGCATCGTCCACCTCGCAGTCGACGGCTCGACCGTCCTGACGGAACGGGTCGACGTCCTGACCTCACGGGGCCGGCAGGCGTCGTTGCCGGTGATGGGCGCCTTCGAGGTGACAGGGGACCAGATCGCGGCGTGGCGCGACTACTTCGACATGGCGCAGGTCACCGCCGTGCTCACACCCGAGGGGAGCTGAACACGGCCAGGTTCCCACCCTGCGTGCTGACACTCGCGCTGTTCCAGAGGAGATGCCACACATTGTGGTGGTGAGATGACGGAATGACGCGACCCGGTTCCGCTGTCCCACTAACGTGCGGGTGCGGCGGAGGCCGCCACCCGATGAAGCGAGGCCCTCGCATGGGCGATGCCATCCGATCGCCACAGCCAACGACCACACCCCGGCGCGTCACGGCGCGCCGGGAGGGGGTCGTCCTGCCCCTGCGCCAGGGGGCGCACGCCCGACCCCGCGTCCGGCGCGACGGGTCCCCTCACGCGCGCGCCGCTGCGGTCCGCCAGGAGGTGCTGGTCCGCCGTGTGCGGCGACGGGTGGCGTGGCTGGTCTACGCGGGGGGCCTCGTGGGCGTGCCGGTGCTGTGGTTGCTGGCCCGCTGGCATCTGGTGGCGTCCCGGCCGCTGTGGCTGCTGTTCGTCGTGGTGCTGGCGGCAGCAGTGGTGGGCAGGCTCGCCGATCGCAGCTTCGCCTCGAGGCCCACCGCCCTCACCATCCACCTCCGGGTGGCCATGCAGAGCGCGGCGGTTGCCGCCATGCTCTACCTGACGGGGTGGGGGCCGGCGCTTGCCATCGGCTTCGGCTATCCCATCCTCGACAACGCGTACTACGTCGGGGCGCGCGCCCGGTGGGCCATCGTGGGCTGGCCCGTCGTGAGCCTGGTGGTGGGCCAGGTGCTGGTGAGCTCGGGCGCTGTCGCGCTGCTTGTCGGTGCAGGGACGGCCAACGCGCTGGCGGCCGTCGACTCCCTGGCCATCGCCTTCGTCGGCCTGCTGGTGGTGCAGCTGGCTGCCGGCCGCGAAGACGTCGAGCACGAGCTCGCGTTCGCCGCGTCCCACGACGGCCTGACCGGGCTCATGAACCGCGCCACCTTCCTGTCCCGCCTGCAGCGGGTCGTCGTCGCCAACCGCCGCAGCGACCGGCCCGTGGCCGTGCTGTTCTGCGACTTGCTCGGGTTCAAGACGGTGAACGACTCGCTGGGCCATCGCGCCGGGGACCAGGCGCTGGTCGAGGTGGCCACGCGCTTTGCCCGGGCCATCCGCGGCGACGACCTCGTGGCGCGCTTCGCCGGCGACGAGTTCGTGGTGGCCCTGTGCGCACCGGCCAGTCCCACCGACGCCGTTCGTGCGGCGGAACGGCTGATCGGAGCACTGGAACAGCCCGTGGTGGCGGGTGCCAACCGGGTGCGCCTCGGGCTCAGTATCGGCATTGCCTACAGCCGCAGCAGCTGGCTCACGCCCGCCCGGCTCGTGGCCCGGGCCGATCAGGCCATGTACGAGGCCAAGGCCACCCGGCGGTCGGCGTGGTCGTTGCGCGAGCTGCGCTGAGGCCTCCAGGCGCGTCGGCGGCTACGACGTGGCGGTCCCGGACCGGCTGCCAGCGGCGGCGTGGCCACCCGCAGCGGCGCCATCGCCCACCGGTGCCTGCGGGTTCCCGATCAGGGCGTCGCGCAGGTCGCGCTTGAGGATCTTGCCCTGGGGGTTGCGGGGCAGGGGCTCGGAGCGGAACCAGAAGCGGGCGGGCACCTTGAACGCCGCCAGGCGCTCGCGGACGTGCCGTGCGAGCTCTTCTGCCGCCACCTTGGCGCCGGGCCGGAGGACCACCGCCGCGCCCACCTCCTCGCCTAGCACCGGATGGGGCACCCCGAACACGGCGCAGTCGGCCACGGCCGGATGCTCGAACAGCGCGGCTTCCACCTCGACGCAGTAGACGTTCTCACCGCCGCGGATCACCATGTCCTTGGCGCGGTCGACGATGAAGACGAACCCCTCCTCGTCGATGCGGGCGATGTCCCCCGTGTGCAGCCAGCCTCGCGTGAACGATGCCGCCGTGGCCTCGGGATTGCCCCAGTAGCCGCGTACGACGTTGGGACCCTTCACCCACAGCTCGCCCACCACGTGTGGACCGCGGGGCAGGTCGGCGGTGGGCTCCTCGCCGTCGAAGCCCTCCGGTACGACCGCCACGTCGCACACCGGCACGGGCGGGCCGACGCTGTCGGGCTTGCGCACGTAGTCCTCGCCGGTGTTCATGGTGGTGACCGACGACGTCTCGGTCAGGCCGTAGCCGTTGGAGGGGGTGCCGACAGGGAAGTGCCGCTTGATGCGGCGCACGAGCTCGGGCGGGGCAGGCGCGCCGCCGTAGGCGATAGCCCGTACCGACGAGGTGTCGCGCGTGGCGAAATCGGGTGAGTCGAGCACCTGCATCACCATGGCCGGCACCCCGCCGAAGGTGGTGATGCGTTCGCGCTCGATCAGCTCCAGGGCGCGCTCGGGGTCCCAGTGGTGCATCATCACCAGCTTGCCGCCGGCTGCGGTGTTGGCCACCAAGATGGCGTGGCAACCGGTGGCGTGGAACAGCGGCACCGACAGCAGGTACGCGTGTTGCGTGTCCGGCAGATCTTGCGGACTTGCCGGCTCCTCCCCGTCGCCGCCTGACGAGCCTGCCGCCGTGGCCCGCAGCTGGGCGCGGCTGTTGATGAAGAAGAGGCTCATGAGGTTGGTGCAGATGTTGCGGTGCGTGCCCACCGCGCCCTTGGGCCGCCCGGTGGTGCCCGAGGTGTAGAAGATGGTGGCGTCGTCCTCGGGGTCCAGGGCCACCTCCGGCAGCTCCACGTCGGGCGCCGGCTCCCCCACGAACTGGGCGAAGGGGACGAGCGGCACGGGGGTGCCGGGCTCGACCTCGACCGGGCGCCGGTCCTCGGCGGTGACCACCACCCCCCGCAGCTGCGGGAGCTCACCGAGGTGCGGCAGCAGGCGAGCCAGGCGCTCGGCGTCGACGACCACCACCGACGCTCCCGAGTCCTCGAGGCCGTAGTGAAGCTCGGGACCGGTCCACCACGCGTTGAGCGGGACGACGACCGCGCCGGCGGCGGCCGCACCCCAGAAGGTCATGGCCCATTCCGGCAGGTTCCGCATGGCAATGGCGACCCGATCCCCGCGGGCAACGCCGAATTGGTCGCGGAGGCGGTGGGCGATGGTTGCCGCGATGCGGAAGTGCTCGTCGAACGTGGTGCGCTCGTCCTCGTAGACGAGGAAGTCCTTCGATCCGTGCCCGCGGGAGAGCTCGAGCACGTGGCGCAAGGTCGGGGGGCAGTGCTTCCACACCCGGGTGCGCACCCCACGGATGTCGACGTCCTCCATCTCGAAGAGCTGGCCCGGTGCGATGAGCGCACGGGTGGCGTCCTGCAGCGACATGGCAGTCATGGGTCCTCCGGTCCTCGCTGTGACACGGCGGCGGTGGCACTGCCCGGCGGCGCTCCCGCAGTGCCGGCGGGCGCGAACACCGTCGACCGGTAGTAGGCGAGCTCGGCCACCGATTCGCGCACGTCGTCGAGGGCGCGGTGGGCGGCGCGCTTGGGCGGGGCGCCGGCGGCCGCCACCGGGTACCAGCGTTTGGCCAGCTCCTTCACGGTGGACACGTCGATGCTGCGGTAGTGGAACCAGGCGTCGAGCTCGGGGAGCTGCGCCGCCAGGAACCGCCGGTCGGTGCCGATGGAATTGCCGCACAGCGGCACGGTGCCGGGTTCGGGGATATGGGCGCGCAGGAACGCCAGGGTGGCCGCGCCGGCGTCGTGCAGGCTGAGGGTGGACGACTCGATGGCGGCCAGCAGGCCCGATGCGGCGTGCATGGCGCGCACCACGGGCTCCATGGCTGCCAGCTGCTCGTGCGTGGCGTGCACCACGAGGTCGGGCCCTTCGGCCACGATGCGGAGGTCGTCGTCGGTGATCACGGTGGCGATCTCGACGATCACATGGCGCGACGGGTCGAGGCCGGTCATCTCGAGGTCCATCCACGCGAGCACCCACGGGATGGTACCGGGAGCGGGCGCGGCCGCATAGATGACGTCGCGTCAGATCATTGGCGCCGCGGGCCGGGCGCTAGCCTCTGGCCGGTGGTGGAGGTCCCCCTCGTCCGTCTCGATCCCGAGCTGCCCCTGCCCACCTACGCCCGTCCCGGTGACGGCGGCGCCGACCTCTTCGCCCGCTGCTCGGTGGTACTGGAGCCTGCAGGTGGGCGGGCAGCGGTCCCGACGGGCGTGGCCCTCGCCATCCCGGCCGGCTACGCGGGGTTCGTCCAACCCAGGAGCGGCCTGGCGCTGCGGCACGGGGTCACCTGCCTGAACGCGCCCGGCCTCGTCGATTCGGGGTACCGCGACGAGCTGTGCGTCGTGCTGGTCAACACCGACCCCACGCAGCCCTACGAGGTGCGCCGCGGCGACCGGATCGCCCAGCTCGTCATCAAGCGGGTGGAGGAGGCGACGTTCACCGAGGTGCCGGCCCACGAGCTGCCTCCCAGTGCCCGGGGCCGGGGCGGCTTCGGGCACACGGGGCGCTGACGGGCAGCCGGAGCGGCGGAGGCCCGTCGTGCAGGAGATGAGCGGGCTCGACGCCGGATTCCTGGCGCTCGAGACGCCGACCCAGCACCTCCACGTGGCGGCCGTGTTGGTGTTCGAACCGCCCGATCCCGCCCGGGTGGCGCAGCTCGCCGCCCGGCTCCGGTCCAGTCCCCGGGCGCCGTGGTTCACCGAGCCCAGGCCGCTGCACCCGACGCGCGTCCGTGACCTGGTCGAGGCGCGTCTGCACCTCGTTCCGCCCTTCCGCCGCAAGGCGATGCGCGTGCCGCTGGGGATCGGCCACCCGGTGTGGGTCGAGGACCCGGATTTCGACCTGGACGACCACCTGCACCGTGCATGCCTGGCGTCGCCCGGCGGGCCACGGGAGCTGGCCGAGTACGTGGCCGAGATCATGTCGCGGCCACTGGACCGGGATCGACCCCTGTGGGAGCTGCACGTGGTCGAGGGTCTCGAGGCCGGGCACGTCGCCTTGATCCCCAAGGTGCACCATGCCCTGGTGGACGGCGTGGCGGGGGCGGCGCTGCTGGCGGCGTTCCTCGACGTGGGACCCGAGCCCCGCGACGTCCCGCCGCCGGCCTCGCCCTGGGTGCCCGGTCCCCTCCCGAGCGCTGGCGAGCTCCTCGGGCGCGCCGTGATGTCGCTGCTGGACCGGGCCGAGGAGGTGCCGGACACCCTGCGGCGCACGGCCGGGGTGCTGGCCGAGCTGGCCACGCGCCACCGCCGTCTGCGCGAGGAGGAGGAGCGCGAACCACCGCCGGTGCCGTTCCGAGCCCCGCGGACGTCGCTCAACGGGTCCATCTCGGCGCGCCGACGGTACGCGTTCACGCAGGTGCCGCTGGAGGAGGTCCGTGCCGTGCGGGCGGCACTGGGCGGGACCGTCAACGACGTCGTCCTGGCGGCCGTGTCCGGCGCCCTGCGGCGGTTGCTGGCAGAGCGGGGCGAGGACCCCGACGACCCGCTCGTGGCGCTGGTGCCACTGTCCACCCGCACCGTTCCTGCCACCGCTCCGACCGACACCGCCAGCGCCGCCGCCCGCGGCCTGCCAGCCCGCGACCTGCCGACGCGGCGCCGGTTGGCCGCCGGCCATGTCGCCGGCCATGCCGCCGGTGCGCCGGGTCCGGCAGACGGCAGCTCGAATCCGCTTCACCTTGGCAACGAGGTGTCGGCCATGCTCGTGTCGCTGGCGACACCGATCGCCGACCCCGTCGAGCGCCTGCACGCTGTGGCGAGGGCCACCGCACTGGCCAAGCAGCAGGCGGCGGTGCTCGATCATGGATTGGTCGACGCCTGGGCCCGGTTGGCGTTCCCGGCCCTGGCCTCGCGCGCCGCTCGCCTGGCGACGAGCCTCCGGATCTTCGACCACCTGGCCCCACCGTTCAACCTCGTGGTCTCGAACGTGCCCGGGCCGCAATTCCCGCTGTGGTGCGACGGCGCCCGGCTGGTGGGCCTGTACCCCGTCGGTCCGGTGGTCGAGGGAGCCGGGCTCAACGTGACCGTCGTCGGCTACGACGGGTCGCTGTGCGTCGGCGCGCTGGGGTGTCGTCGGCGTGTGCCGGAGGTCGAGCGGTTCGGCCACCACCTGACCGATGCCGTGGCGGAGCTGGTCAAGGCGGCGGCACGCCGGGCGGGTGCAGCGCCATGAGGCGGCGGCCAGCGCCTGCGCTGCCCGGGGCATCGCCGCCTGGGCGGGACGGTCCTCTGCCTGGGCCCGGTGCTACACTGCGCTCGACACACGCGGACGTGGCTCAGTTGGTAGAGCATCACCTTGCCAAGGTGAGGGTCGCGGGTTCGAGTCCCGTCGTCCGCTCCACGGCGGTGCCGGACAGGATCGGCGTGGCGCCGTGCTCAGCGCATCTCGAGCGCATCCCGGTCCGTGCACGTCGGTCGCCGCCGTGTCGAGGTGACCTCGTACCACCGTGCGTTCCACCAGGTGGCCCGTGCGTTCCACCAGGTGGCCGTCGCACTGGATGGCCGGCGTACCAGGTGGCCGTGTCCCGCTCCTCCGATGCAGGCGTCCCGATGCGTTGGGCCGAGCCTGCGGCCACTCTGGACGTTCTCACAATTGTTACCACGTAGAGTGGTATACACATCATTGTCCGTGTGACAATGGACGAGGACGTACGACAGATCCGGCAGGACCGCCGGCAGCCGTGCGGCCGGAGGAGAGGACACCGGGCGGACCAGGCGAGGGGGGCGTCGTGACCATCTGCGACGGCAAACTGATCGTGCACCTCGACGGCAGCGTCAGCTGCACGGCCGAGGGATCGTTCGAGGGAACCTCGGTGCGCGAGGCCGTTGCCCGTCACCGCACCTTCGTCCCGTGCTCGGCCACCCACGACGCCACCGCCTGTCCGGTGTGCTCGTCCGCGGCGAGCAGCGAGGTTCAGGCGGAGGTGCCTGCCGCCCTCTGAATCGCGCCACCGTCCGGGCGGATCGGGAGGCCGCCGGGCGGATGATCACCCCTCGTGCCCAGCTCCCGGTGCCGTGGCGGCGGTGCCCCGGGCGGTGGCGGGACCCTGGCGATACGATGCGCCACCGACCGGGCTTCGTGCAGGTGTCGTGGGGACGCCTGCGACCGGGCACGGCGCAGGGGGGCCCGTGGGCGTTGGGGTCGCGCGACCGGCTGCCGCCGGCACGCCGGCGGGTCGTACTGACGCGCGCCTGGGCTACATGCCCGCCCTCGACGGGCTGCGGGCCGTCGCCATGGTGGCCATCATGGCCTACCACGGCGGCGTTCCCTGGGCGCGCGGCGCCTTCCTGAGCGTCGACGCGTTCTTCGTCCTGTCCGGGTTCCTGATCACGTCGCTGCTCCTGCAGGAATGGTCCGTGTCAGGCACCGTGTCGCTGCAGCGCTTCTGGGCCGGCCGGGCCCGGCGGCTGCTGCCGGGCCTCTTCGTGCTGCTGGGTGGCATGGCCCTCTACGCCGTCACGCTGGCCCCGCCCGACACCCGCGCTGGGCTGCGTCTGGACGGACTGGCCACCTTGCTCTACGTCGGCAACTGGCACCAGATCCTGGCCGGCCAGAGCTACTTCGCCCGCCAGGCGCTGCCCTCCCCGTTGCAGCACACCTGGACGCTGGCCATCGAGGAGCAGTTCTACGCGCTGTGGCCCCTCGCTGTCGTGGCCGCGGCGCGCCTGCGACGTCCCCTGCGGGGCGTGCTCATGGTGGCCGGCAGCGGCGCTCTCGCCTCGGCGCTGGCCATGGCGGTGCTCTACCGACCGGGGACCGATCCCTCACGGGTGTACTACGGCACCGACACCCACGCCCAGAGCCTGCTCGTCGGCGCAGTGCTGGCCGTGGTCCTGGCCATGGCGCGTCCGGTGGTCACCGCCCGCCTGCGCCGTGTGCTGGGCGCGTCGAGCTGGGTGGCGCTTGCTGGTCTGGCGTGGGCCTGGACGCATGTCACCAGCCAATGGGCGCCGTTGTTCCGCGGTGGCTACCTGCTCGTCGACGCGCTCACAGCCGTGGCCCTGGCAGGGATGGTCCTCCTGCCGGGCTCGGTGCCCGCCCGGGCGCTGTCGCTGCGTCCCGTGCGCTACCTCGGCAGGATCTCCTACGGCACCTACCTGTGGTACTGGCCGGTGTTCCTCGTCCTCGACCACGCCCGGACCGGCCTCGTGGGCGTGCCGTTGCTCGTGCTTCGCATGGCGTGCACCGAGGTCGTGGCCGTCCTGTCGTACCACCTGGTGGAGCTGCCGGTGCGCCAGGGGCGGCTGCCGGAACTCCGCCGCCTGCCCCTGGGCCGTGTGCTCCTCCGGCGTGTGCTCCTGGGTCGCCTGCGTCTGGGCGGCCTCGGGCAGGCGCTGGCGGCCGCGGCAGTGGTGGTCATGGCCTTGGTGGCGGCCACAGGTCCACCGTCCGCCGGTGCCACGGTGGCTGCAGGCAGCGCCGGTGCGCTTCCCAGTGGTCTGGCATCCCCGGTGCCACCGGTGCTGCGGGCAGCCCGGTCGGCGGGCTTGCCAGCCGACCGGGCTGGGGGACCGGGCCAGGGGCGTCCGGGTGCGCCTGGACGGCCGGTGCGGGTCGAGATCGTGGGGGACTCGGTGGCGCTGACGCTCGCCATCGGCCTCTATCCGTACGCGGCGGCATACCACGTCGCGCTGACTACGGGCGCGATCGTGGGATGCGGGGTGGTGACCGGCGGGCCGATCGACGACCGCGGGCAGATCACACAGCCCCTGCCGGTGTGTGCCAGCTGGCAGCAGCGATGGGCGGCGGACGTGGCGACGGTCGACCCCGACGTGGCGGTGGTGCTCGTCGGCCGGTGGGAGGCGCTCGACCGTGTCCACGACGGGCGCTGGGAACATCTCGGCCAGCCCGACTTCGATGCCTACGTCGCCCGCCAGTTGCGCCGCGGCGTACAGATCCTCAGCGCCCGCGGTGCACGGGTGGTCCTGCTCACCTGCCCCTACTTCGACAGCGGGGAGCAGCCCGACGGCCGGCCCTGGCCCCAGGAGGACCTGGCGCGCATCGACCGGTTCAACGCCATCCTCCGGCGCGTCGCGGCACAGGCGCCCGGGGTGGTGAGGGTCGTCGATCTGGGTGCGATGCTCGATCCTCACGGCCGGTTCACGCCGGTGGTCGACGGCGTGACGGTGCGGCCCAGCGACGGCGTCCACCTGACGCTGGCCGCCGGGGCCTGGCTGGCGCCGAAGCTGCTCCCGCAATTCGCGGCGCTGGCGCAGCGAGCGGCACCGGGCACCGCAGGTGGCTCGACTCGCTGACCTCAGGCAGCCGACGGCCCACCCGGCAGGCCCGCTGCTGGCCGGCTGGGCCCCTCAGGTCGAGGTGGACGGCCCGCTGGCGTCCGCCGGCACGGGCTCGCCCGGTGCTTGCGCGGGCGGTGCCGCCCAGGGGTCCGACGAAATGGGCGGGGGCAGACCCGCCGCGGTGGAGGGGTCCTCAGCCGTGCCGACGGTGCCGCCAGCCGGCTCGTGCCCGATGGCAGGGGAGCTCGTCGGGTCGCGTGCGGCGGCGGGATCCGCACGACTGACCTCGACGAGCCCGGCGTCGGCCAGGTCGCGCAGGAGGCGCAGGGTGGTGACCTGGTCGAGCGGCAGTGCATCGACGAGGCCGCGCACCGACGCACCCGACGGACCGAGACTGGTGAGGATCTGCCACTGCTCGGCCCGGATCTGGACTTCGGGTCCAGGCGGAGTGGGGACCAACCGGACGGCGGCATCGAGCGGCACGACGCGCAGCAGCTCGCGCCACTCCTCGACCTGGGGCAGGACCCGGGCGAGGACGTCTCCGACCTCCTCGGGATCGACGGACGCGGGCGGTGGTGGGCCCACCGAGAAGGTGAACCAGCCCTCCTGCAGCAGCGCCAGCTCGAACGCCGCCTGCGAGATGGTCGTGGTCACTCCCACGGCGCTGCCGACGAGACGGCCACCGTCCAGCCACAGGCGGCCCTCGAACCCGGGGCCGATGACGACCAGCTCACCGCGTACGCCCCCAGCCGCCAGCAGCCGCAGTACGTCCGCCAGGTTGAACACGGCCAGCGAGCCGGCCAGCGCTGCCGGGGACCCCGCCCCGGCCGCCGGCTCCTCGTAGCGCGTCGTCATGGTGGGTCCCCTCCCAGATTCGATGATCGCAACGATAACCGCGCATCGTGCAGTTGGCCACACGCTTCGCAGTTGCACTCAGCGACGGCGTACCCTCCCGCGCAAGGCCAGCAAGGCCAGGCCGATCGACACGGTACCGAAGGCGGCGATGGCCAGGATGGCTTCACCCAGCGCGCTGGCGTTCCACACCGGGCTGCTGGCGCCGGCGCCGGCAGCCGGACCCGAGATGAGCGACCGGAGGCCGGCGAGCACGTAGGTCATGGGGTTGTACGTGGCCACGGTGGCCAGCCACCCCGACAGGGCCTGCTTGGGTGCGAAGGCCGTGGTCAGGAAGGTGATGGGGAAGAACAGCACGAAGCTGGAGTTGACGGCCGAGGGGTTGCCCGTCTTGAGCGCGATCGAATAGGGCAGACCGGTGAACACGAGCCCCCACACGCCCGACAGGACCACGAACAGCGCCATTCCTGCCAGCCCGGTGCGGAAGCGGACGCCGTAGGCGAGCCCGAGCGCCAGGACCGGCACCGCCAGGGTCATCACCAGGGCGAAGTCGGCCATCATGAGGCCGAGCAGCAGTGGCAGCCGCCGGACCGGGGTGATGGTGAGCCGGTCGAAGTACCCGCCTTGGATGTCGGTCACGAGGGACGAGGCCCGTGAGACGCCGGTCACGGCGAAGATGACCGACACCGGCAGCTCGAAGGATTTGAAATCGACGTTGGTGGCGGCGTGGGTCACCTTGGACAACGCCGCGACGTTCATGACGTAGAAGAAGACGGGCACGATGAGCGCCGGGACCACCGACTCGGGGTCGCGGGGAATCTGGCGCAGGGCCCGGCGGGCGACCGATGCCAGGTCGACGAAGAACCCGGCGGGCCGCGCCTGGACCCGCAGTGGCGGTGCGCCGAGGGTCATCGGACGGACTCCGTCGTGGCGTGGGCCGCTTCGCCGGGCACTGCAGCGGCATCGCCCTCTTGCAGGCGGGACCCCGTCAGTTGCAGGAAGACGTCGTCGAGGGTCGGGGTGCGGACGGTGAGGCTGGCGGCGGGCGTGCCGGCGTCGTGCAGTGCCACCGACACCGGTCCAACGGTGGACGGGCCGTCGCCGGTGCGGATGGTGAGCTCGCCGCGTTCGGCTCGCACGTCGTCCACGCCGGGCACGGCCCGCACGGCGGCCACGGCGGCGTCGGTGACCCGCGCCAGGCGGACCACGATGACGTCCGCACCCACGCGCCGTTTGAGCTCGTCGGGAGGGCCTTCGGCCACCAGCCGGCCCTGGGCGATGATGCCGACGCGCTGGGCGAGCTCGTCGGCCTCCTCGAGGTACTGGGTGGTGAGGAAGATGGTGGTGCCCAGCTCACGGTTCAAGCTCCGGACCTCCTCCCACACCGCGGCACGGCTGACGGGGTCGAGACCGGTGGTGGGCTCGTCGAGGAAGAGCACCTCGGGGTCGTGCACCAGGGCGGCCGCCAAATCGAGGCGCCGTTTCATGCCGCCGGAGTAGGTCCCGATGCGGCGGTCGATGGCGTCGCCGATGTCCACCAGCCCGAGCACGTGCTGTACCTGGACCCGGCGCTCGTCGCGGTTGAGGCCGTAGAGCCGGGCCTGCAAGTCGAGCAATTCGCGGCCGGTCTGGCGGTCGTCGAGCGCGGCGTCCTGGAGGGCCACCCCGATGCGCAGGCGCACCTGCTCGGGGTGGTGAGCCACGTCGTGGCCGGCCACCCTGGCGCGCCCGCGGGTGGGGCGCAGCAGGGTGCACAGCATGCGCACCAACGTGGACTTGCCCGCACCGTTGGGGCCGAGGAACCCGTAGATCTCCCCGGCGGGGATGGTCAGGTCGACGCCGTCGACGGCCCACATGTGGCCGTACTGTCGGGCGATGCCCTCGGTGGCGATGGCGATCGGACTCATCGGGGCTGCACGCTATCGGCACGGCGGCATCCAGGCGCCAGCTGGCCGACCCGCTTCGGTAACCTGCCCCGCCATGGTGAGCACGCGCCTCAGGCCCGTGGTGGAGCGGGGCCGGCTCCTCCTCGAGCGGGTGGCCGCACGCAGCCCCCGGGTGCTGCACCTGCTGGAGCGGACCGGGCGCGAGCTCACCCAGGCGGCGGAGCGCGCTCGCTGGCGCACCAGCTGGCGCACCGAGTTCTACGGCCCGCAGTACTTCGGCGAGGGGCGCGATCCCTCCGGCGACCGGTCGGGCCGTTCCGGGTACGCCACCTACGACCGGGTGAGCTCGAACGCGGACGTCGCCGGGTACGTGATCTGGCGGCAGTTCGGCGGCGCCCGGCGCACCCTGGACGTGGGGTGCGCCACCGGGTTCGTGGTCGAGGTCCTGCGCGAGCTCGGCATCGACGCCGAGGGCTGCGATCTGAGTCCCTACGCCATCGAGCATGCCGCGCCCGGTGCGCGGGGGCACGTGCGCGTCGGTGACCTGTTGGCCGGCCTGCCTTACCCCGATGGCGCGTTCGACGTGGTCAGTGCGCTCGAGACCCTCGAGCACCTGCCACCGGAGGCCGTCCCTACGGCCATGGCCGAGCTGCGTCGGGTGTGCGGGGGGTTCGCGTTGTTGACCATCCCGTCCTTCGGACCCAACGGGGGTGGCGGGCCCGACGGCTACTTCGTGGGCAAGGTCCGGCCCGAGCGCCTGGCGCACTACCAGCAGCTGGGTCCCGGGTACGCGGGCCCGGTCCCCTACGAGGATCTCGCCCGCGACGCCCAGGGGGAGCCCACCGAGGGCCATCTCACCATCGCCTCGTTCAGGTGGTGGACATCGCGTGCCGAAGCGGCGGGGTTCGTCCGGCGGGCCGACATCGAGGCTCGCATCTACGCCGACATCTCACCTGGTGGTCTCGATGACCCGTGGGACGTCTACGTCCTGGCCGTGCCCGGGGCCGACGAGGCCATCGCCGCGCCGCGTGCCCCTGAGCGCAGTCTCGTCGACCTGGGCCTGCACCATCCGCTGTTCGGACGCTGAGGCCGATGGCGGTGGCGGGGCTGGAGATGGGCGGTCCCCGCTGTCAGCGTCGTATGGTGACGCCCATGCGCTTCACCGAGTACGGGGACTTCGAGCACCTGCGTTTCGACCGCCGTCCCGACGGGGTGGTGGTCATCACGCTCGATCGACCCGACGTGCTCAACGCGGCCAACGTGCGGCTGCATCGGGAGCTGTCCGAGGTCTGGCGCGTGGTCGACGCCGACGAGCGGGCACGGGTGTCGGTGGTGACGGGCGCAGGGCGCGCCTTCAGTGCCGGAGGCGACCTCGACATGATCGAGGAGATGACACGCGAGTACGACGCGCTGCTCGCCCAGTGGCGCGACGCCTCGGCCATCGTGGAGGAGATGCTCGCCGCACGCAAGCCGGTGGTTGCCGCCGTCAACGGCGTCGCGGTCGGGGCAGGCCTGGCGGTGGCGCTGCTCGCCGACGTCAGCATCGTGGGCGAGTCCGCCCGCCTGTCGGACGGCCACGCCAGGCTGGGCGTGGCTGCCGGGGACCACGCCGCTGTGCTGTGGCCGCTGCTGTGCGGCATGGCCAAGGCGAAGTACTACCTCCTCACGGCCGACTTCATCGACGGGCGGGAAGCGGAGCGCATCGGGTTGGTGACGCGCTGCGTCGCCGACGACCGGGTCCTCGACGAGGCGATCGCGGTGGCGCAGCGCCTGGCTCAGGGAAGTGCCACGGCCGTGCAGTGGACCAAGCGAGTGCTGAACCAGTGGATGCGTCAGGCGCTGCCGATCTTCGGCGAGTCCGTCGCGCTCGAGATGCTCGGCTTCCTCGGACCCGATGCCCGTGAAGGGCTCGCCGCGCTGCGCGAACGGCGGGCCCCGCGCTTTGGGTCTGCCGTCGCCCCCGAATGAGCAGGTGTCCGCATCCTCGGACGGAGCCAGAGATGCGACCCCAGCTCCGCGACCCGCCCCATCGCGGGTCCGGTCATTGGACGGTGACCAGCGTGCCGATGGGCGTGAGCGGCCACACCACCTGGGCCGCCGCCGGGGCCATCTCGACGCACCCGAGGCTCTGTGGGTAGCCGTACCCGGGGCGGACGAACCCGTGGAGCGCGTCGCCGCCGTTGAAGTAGCTCACCCACGGCACGCCGGGGTCGCTGTAGTGGCTGCCGTCGGGGTTGGTGCCCGACATCGTGGTCGTGCGGTAGCGCAGGTACACGGGGAAGGTGCCCGGTGCGGTCGGCGCCTGGGGGATGCCGGTGTTGGCCAGTGTCCGGAACACCACCGCCCCGTCCTGCCAGACCGTCACGGTCTCGGGGAGGGCCGTGGAGACGTCGACCCAGTCCCAGTGGCCGAAGCTGTCCGTCGAGCCGGTGGTGGCCGCTGCCAGCAGGGTGCGCCACACCTGCGGTCCGGCGACGCCGTCGGTGGCCAGTCCGTGCTGGTCCTCGAAGGCCATCACCGCACCGGTGGTGAGGACGTTGGCCGTCCCCTCGGTCCACTGCCGGGTGAGGACGGCGGGCAGGGTGGACCACCGCCAGCGGAAGGTGCCCGGCTGGTCGATGGCGAGCTCGGCCGCTGGCACGGGAGCACTGCTCGCCGGCGAGAACGACAGCGGGAGGTAGCCCAGCTGCGCCAGCAGCTCCTGGAGCCGATGGACGGACATGGGTGCGACCGTGAAGTGCACGGTCACCGGGGCCGCCAGGCCGGTGCCGGCCACGGGCACCACGCCGCCGGCGCCGCCGGGCACGGTGAGGGTGATGGTGGTGCCGGGCGGCAAGCTGGCCGCGGGATCGAATTGCACGATGGCGGGCGAGAGCCGGACCCACGAGCCCGCCACCGCCGGATCGAGCCTGGGCATCGGGCTGGTGGGTGCCAGCGGGGCGGAGAATCCCACCGTCACCGGCTCGTCCGGCGGGACCTCCTGCTGGCCGTCGGTGGGCACGGTCGAGGTGACGTGCAGCGCGGGCTCCGCGGGCACCGCGCCGGACGGGCCGTCCGTCGGGCGGCCGGGGGCGGCGCTGCCCGTGAGCGCCAGGGCTCCCGAGGTCACGAGGAGTCCGCTGGCCGCAACGGTGGCGGCGAGCACCCACGGGCGCGCCGGGCGCGCCGCAGCGGGTGCGCGCGTCGAGGATCCGAGCACGGTGACCATGGTGGAAGACTCCTGCGTGCGAACCTAGCGCCGGAGAGGCTCGTGCACCATGGCGCGGCGTGGGGCGCCTAGGGCGCGGCCTGCGCCACCGCTGCGCGCACCGCTTGGTCGAGGGCGCGCAGGCGCCGGGGGTCGGTGAGCTTTCCCCCCGAGTCGCGGTCACGCACGTAAAACGCGTCGACCACCTCGTGGCCCAGCGTTGCCACCCGGGCGGCCACCACGTCGAGGCCGTGCTCGAAGAGGACCGCGGTCACGCGGTGGAGCAGGCCGACGGCGTCCTCGGCCCGGACCTCGATGACGGTGGAGACGGCCGAGGCCTCGTTGTCCACGGTCACCTGCGTCGGCACGGGCCGGGCCGAGGCCCGGCGAGTGGGACGGTAGGTCCGCGCCTGGTCCGCCAGGCGCTGTTCGAGCGGCAGCGTGCCGCGCAGCACGGCTTCGAGCTCGTCGGCGACCAGGTCCCAGTCGGGCCAGCGGCCCCGGGCGGGCTCCACCGTGAAGACCTCTACGGCGAAGGGACCTTCCCCTGCGACGTCGGCCGAGCGCACGTCGAGGCCCTGCAGGGCCAGGACGCCGGTGACCGCGGCCAGCAGGCCCGGCCGGTCGGCGGCCACCACGGTCACCTCGGGGGGCTCGCCCACCACGATGGACCGTCCGAGTCGCGCCACCTGCTGCATGAGGCGCCGGTGGCGGTCGGTGACAAGCGACGGCGGGATCGGCGGTGGTGGCCCGCCCGACAGGACGGCGGCAGTGCGGCGCACCAGCTCGCTCACCAGGCCGGCCTTCCACGTGCCCCAGGCCGCGGGTCCGGTGGCCAGCCCGTCTGCCTCGGTGAGCGCGGCCAGCAGCTCCAGGCGCACCCGGTCGCCCACGGCCGCGGCCACGGCCGACACCGTGGCGGGATCGTCGAGATCGCGTCGCGTGGCCACGTCGGCCAGAAGCAGATGGTGGCGCACGAGGTCCACCAGCACGGCGCGGTCTTCGGGGGCCAACCCGATGCGTACCGCCAGCTCGCCGACCACCTCGATCCCTGCGGCGGTGTGGTCGCCGGGAAAGCCCTTGCCGATGTCGTGGAACAGGGCGCCCAGCAGCAGCAGATCGGGGCGCTGCACCCGCAGGGCCAGGGGGGCGGCCTGGGCCGCCGCCTCCAGCAGATGCCGGTCGACGGTGTAGCGGTGGTAGGCGTTGCGCTGGGGGCGGTTGCGCACGGCAGCCCACTCGGGCAGGAGCCGGGTGAGCAGGCTCCGCTGGTCGAGGGCCTCGAGCGCACCCACGGCAGGCCGACCGGTGGCGAGCACGCGCACGAGCGCCTGGCGCAGCTCGTCGGGCCACGGTGCGGGAGGGTGCGGTGCGTGGCAGGCAAGGGCTGCGAGGGTGCTGCGGGCGATGGGCAGCGAGCGCTCGGCCGCCACGGCCGCCACCCGCAGTGCCAGGGTGACGTCGGTGGCCGGATCTGCCCCGGGGCCCAGGACCACCTCACCCTCGCCCGGTGCCTCGGGGTCGCCCGTCACGGCCACGCCGGGCTCCACCCGGCGCACGACGGCGCCGCCGTCGGTGCCCGCTCCACCCGGGGCGTGCGCCGCGTCGAGCCCGGCTCCTGGGCCCAGCCGGCGCCACCGTCGCCGGCGACGGGGCGGCGCCCACAGCGTCCGCCGGCGCCAGGTGTCCTCTGCCACCCAGGCCACCGTCCGGCCCGCACCGGCCACCGCGCCCATGAGCGCGTCGGCGTCAGGGAGGCCAAGCGCGTCGGCGACGGGGTCCTGCTCCTGCAGCAGGAGGCGGTCGGTGGCCCGGTTCGTGACCCGGTGCAACTCGACCCGCACCGCACGTAACAGACGTGCGGGCTCGTCGAGCGACGACAGGTCGACGTGGTCGGCCAGGGCCGGCACGGCACGAGCGGCGGCTCGCACCGCGCCCAGGTCGCGGAGCCCGCCGGCCGCCTCCTTCAGGTCGGGCTCGAGCAGGAACGCCACCTCGCCGTGTTGCTCACGCCGGGTGCGGGACTGCTCGGCCAGCTGCGGCAGCCAGAACGGCGCCCGCCGCCGCCACAGCTCCTGTGCCTGGGCGAGCACCGGCTCGGCCACCGAGGCGTCGCCGGCGACGATGCGGCCGTCGAGCAGCCCGAGCTGGACGCGCAGGTCGTCCTCGGCCATGGCCAGCACCTCGCCTGGCCGCCGCACCGAGTGGTCCAGGCGCACGCCCTCGTCCCACACCGGGTACCACACGGCGTCCGCCAGCCCCGCGACGTCGGCACGCCCGGTGTGGACGAGGACCACGTCGAGGTCGCTGTAGGGGCACAGCTCGCCCCGACCGTACCCGCCTACGGCGAGGAGGGCCACGCCGTGCAGGTCACCGGCGGCTGCCTGCAACAGACCCGTGAGGAAGCGGTCGGCGGCGGCGGTGTAGGCAGCACAGAACGCCTCGCCCCGCAGGCCGGGCTGCTCGAGCAATTGCTGGCGCGCCGCCCGCAGGGACACGGCCGACGGTACCACCGGACAGGGCGCCGCCACAGAGGGCTCCGACCGGTGTCCGCTGCCCGGATTCGACGGCGGGACCGGCGCCCGCGACGATGCTCGTGTGGTGAGGCAACCAGGTGCTCCATCCCGTCGCCGGTCGTGGTGGGGTTGGGGCTACGAGGACGAGGCGCTCTCCGATACCGAGGCGGCCCGGTTGGTGGCGCTTGTGGGCGAGCGCTTCGGGCTCGACGGCGCCGGCCGCCAGCCCCCGCCGGTGACTGCGCTCGAGCTGCCCCGTCCCCGTCTGGAACCTCCCGCCGCGCTGGCGCCGATCGCGGCCAGCGATCCGTGGACTCGAGCTGCCCACGCCTACGGCAAGGCCTACCGCGATGTGGTCCGGGCACTGGCGGGGCGGATCGACCATCCTCCTGACGTGGTGGTGACGCCCCGCTCGGAGGCCGAGGTGCGCGACGTCCTCGACTGGTGCGCGGCCGCCGGAGCGGCGGTGATCCCCTATGGTGGCGGCTCCAGCGTCGTGGGCGGGGTGGAGCCTGACGTCGGTGAGGCGTACCGGGGCGCGGTCACGCTCGACCTCGGTGCGCTGGATCGGGTGGTGGAGGTCGACGAGGTGTCCCTCGCGGCGCGCATCGAGGCGGGGGCGCTCGGTCCGGCGCTCGAGTCCCAGCTGCGCGCCCGGGGCCTGACGCTGCGCCACTTCCCCCAGAGCTTCGAGTGCTCGACCATCGGCGGATGGGTGGCGACCCGGGCCGGAGGCCACTTCGCCACCGGGCCCACGCACATCGACGACCTGGTGGAGGCGCTGCGCGTGGTGACACCGGCGGGGACCGTCCAGACCCGGCGCCTGCCGGCGTCGGGGGCTGGACCCTCGCCGGACCGGCTGTTCCTGGGATCGGAGGGAGTCCTCGGTGTCATCACCGAGGTGTGGGTCCGGGTACGCCGACGCCCGGTGTGGCGGGGGGGAGGGGCAGCCACCTTCCCGACCTTCGCAGCGGGGGCGGCTGCGGTGCGGGCGCTGGCGCAGTCGGGACTGCAGCCGGCCAATTGCCGGCTCGTCGACCCGCTGGAGGCCGCGATCAACGGGGCCGGCGACGGTTCCGCCGCCGTGCTGCTCGTCGGCTTCGAGTCGGCGGACGCGCCGGTGGACGCTGCGGTGGCGCGCGCCGGCGAACTGGTCCAGGACCTCGGTGGCACCATCGACCGGGCTGCGTGGGCCCAGCAGGCTGCTGTCGCACGTGGCGGCCGGGGCGAGAAGGCAGCCCAGGACAGCGGGCCGGCCGGGTCGGCGCCGGGCACGGCGGCAGCGGGTCGGGCGCCGGTGCGTGGTGCCCCCGAGGCGGGTGGAGCGCCATCCGACGCAGCGGGGGCGTGGCGCCGCTCGTTCCTCCGGGCGCCGTATGTACGTGACGCCCTGGTGCGCTACGGCGTGCTGTGCGAGACCTTCGAGACGGCGGTGACCTGGGACCGTTTCGACGCGTTGCACGACGCCGTCACTGCGGCCGTGCGCGAGGCCCTGGGTGCGACGGGCTCCGGTGCGGGGTTCGTCACCTGCCGGACGACCCATGCGTACCCCGACGGTGTCGCGCCCTACTTCACGGTGATCGCGCCGGCGCGCCGTGGGGCGGAGGTGGAGCAGTGGGACGAGGTGAAGGCGGCCGCCGCCACCGCCGTGCTCGCTGCGGGCGGCACCATTACGCACCACCATGCCGTGGGGCGCGACCACCGCCGCTGGTACGACCAGCAACGCCCCGAGCTGTTCGCCGGCGCCCTGCGAGCTGCCAAGGTGGTGCTCGACCCGCAGGGCATCTGCAATCCCGGCGTGCTCATCGATCCCGGCGGCTGACGGCGTCTGGGCCCGAGACGGCTCGACCAGCGACGTCGCCATGCCCGGTCGTAGCGCGCCGGCCTCCTGCCCCGGACCCCTCGAGGCGGTGGGACTCGCACCGACCAGGCCGAGCAGTGCGGCCCCGGGGGCCGACGACCGACCCTGCGGGCCTCCACCACCGCGGCCGACAGGGTCGGCCGACCTGCAAAGATGCCAGCTGGGTGCAGCGGGCGGCGCCAGAGGGAGGAGGTGGGCGGGCGATGAGTGACGACGCCAAGGGCGGTGGGCTGAGCCTGCTGGACACGGCGCTGGTGGCCATGGCTGCAGTCGGCGTGGTGTTGGCGGGGCTGTGGCTGTTCCGGGTGGTGCTCGGGGTCGTGCTGTTCACGTTCAAGGTCGTGGTGGCCGTGATCGTGGTGGCCGTCGCCGTCAGGGTGGTGCACCTCTTCACCCGCGGGCGTCGCTGACGCACCCGCGGGCGGATCCGAGCCCGCTCGGAGGCCGCGCGCCCGCCCGGGGGCGTGCTGTCAGCCGCGAGCCAGTTCCTCGTAGAGCTCGAGGTGCTCGGCCACCATGCGACCGGTGGAGAAGTAGCCCTCCACCGCCGCCCGGCAGTCGGCCCGGCGCAGCTCGTCGATCCGTCCGATGGCCTCGACCATGGCCCCCTCGTCCTCGACCAGGAAACCGGTGACGCCGTCCTCGACCACCTCGGGCGCGGCACCTTCGGGGAAGGCGATCACCGGGGTACCGCAGGCCATGGACTCGAGCATCACCATGCCGAACGGCTCGTTCCACCGGATCGGGAACAGCAGGGCGCGCGCCCCCGCGAGCAGCTCCAGCTTGCGTTCGTGGGGTACCTCGCCCAGGTAGACGGCGTCGGTGCCGAGGAGGGGTGCGACCTGCTCGTCGAAGTAGGCGTGCTCCCAGGCCTCGCGCATCTTTGCGGCGAGCAGGATCCGCATCCCGGCCTTGCGGGCCACGGCGATGGCCCGATGGGCCCCTTTGTCGGGGGCCATGCGCCCCAGGAACAGCAGGTATTCGCCTTCGTCGTCACCGGCGCCGTCACCGAAGGGGAAGGCGGTGGCGTCCAGGCCGTGGTGGATGACCCGGGCGATGGGCACCTCAGGGGCGCCGGCGCGCTGGGCGTGGGAGATGGCGATGATCGGCACGCGGGGGGCCATGGCGCGGTAGAGGTCGGTCAGCTCCTCGTTGAACGGCCCGTGGATGGTGGTGCACACCGGCAGGTCGGGGTAGCGCTCCGCATAGAACGGGCCCACGACGGTGTGGTCGTGCACGACGTCATGGTCGTGGACCGCCTCGTAGGCGTGCATGACGTGGCGCAGCTCGGGGACGGCCATGCCGATCCGCTGCCCCTCGGCGTGCGGCAGCACCCAGCGCTTGTGGACGGGGCACGAGGAGTCGCCCGTGGTGAACAAGGTCACGTCGTGGCCGGCGTCGGCCAGGCCGCGAGCGAGCTGGTCGACGACCAGCTCGATGCCGCCATAGAGCGGAGGAGGCACCGGTGTCCATGGCGGGGCGATGACGGCGATTCGCATAGCCCGAATCTACGCAAGGCTCCGGTGTTCCCCGCCACACCGGCGACGTCTCCGACACGGGTGCCCCCGTGAGACCGGTGCCGTGGGACACCGGTGCCGTGGGACACCGGTGTCGTAGGCCACCTGTGCCGTAGGACGCGGCATGCGGCCGTTGGTCGTCTGCGGGAGTGGCCTCACGGCAGGTGGAGGGCGCCAGGCCGTCGATTCGGTAGGCTCGGCGGTCGCGGCGGCGTGGCCGAGTGGTTGAGGCAGGGGCCTGCAAAGCCCCGTACCCGGGTTCGATTCCCGGCGCCGCCTCTTGGGGTCGAGCGGTGGAGCGTGACGGTCCCGCTGCGTCGTCGCTCCCCGTCGGAGGCCGCCGTCGGGCTCGTCGTGCTGTGGCGGCACGATGCGCTCGCAGCCGCCCGGGCCGCGGCATGTGATGTCGACGGCCCGAGATGCACATGGCCCGAGGCGCCGAGAGCCGTGGGTGCTGCGGTCACGTGCCCGGTGGGAACTGGCAGGTAACGTGCCTCGCCGTGGCCTCGCGACGTGCGCTTCCCTTCGATCCGATCGCCGAGGCCGAACGGCAGTGGGTGTCGCACGGCTGGGCGGCTGCCGCGCCTGGCATGGCGGCGGTGACGTCGGTCATGCGTGCCCAGCAGATCCTCCTGGCCCGGGCTGACGAGGTGCTCCGGCCGTTCGCGTTGACCTTCGCCCGCTACGAGGTCTTGATGCTGCTGTCGTTCAGCCGCCGCGGCGCGCTGCCCCTGGGCAAGGTGGGAGAGCGCTTGCAGGTGAACCCAGCCAGTGTCACCAACGCCATCAACCGGCTCGAGGCGGCCGGCCTGGTCCGGCGGGAGGCCAATCCCGCAGACCGCCGGGGCACGCTGGCCGCCATCACCGCTGCGGGTCGCCACGTGGCCGGCTCGGCCACCGCCGCCCTCAACCGGGAGCTGTTCTCGTCTTTGGGCCTGCCGGAGGCCGCGCTGGCGCAGCTCGTGGGCGTGTTACGGGAGCTCCGCCGGGCGGCGGGCGACTTCGAATGAGGGGACTACTCCCCTTGTCGATAGTTTAATGTCAAAGTATCATGGCCTGGTGAGCTCCCGTGACGAGTGGCAGCGCGCCTACGAGCAGTCGCCGCTGAGAGAGGCGGCGTTCGAGACGGTGTCGGGAATTCCCCTGGAGCCCGTCTACGGGCCGGACGGGGCGGAGTTCCCCGGGCAGTTTCCCTACACGCGGGGACCGTATGCCTCCATGTACCGCTCGAAGCTGTGGACCATGCGCCAATTCGCCGGCTTCGGCACGGCCGAGGACACCAACGAGCGGTTCAAGGAGCTGCTGCGTTCGGGTGGCAGCGGCCTGTCGACGGCCTTCGACATGCCGACCCTGCTGGGCCGCGACTCCGACGACCCGCTGGCAGTGGGTGAGGTGGGTCGGGCCGGCGTGGCGGTGGACAGCCTGGCCGACATGGAGACGCTGTTCCGGGGGATCGACCTGGGCAGTGTGACGACGTCGATGACCATCAATTCCCCGGCCGCCATCCTGCTCGCTATGTACGTCGCGGTGGCCGATGGCGCCGGCACGCCGCGGTCGAGCCTGGGCGGCACGATCCAGAACGACATCTTGAAGGAGTACCAGGCGCAAAAGGAGTACATCTTCCCGCCTCGGCCGTCGCTGCGTCTCGTCACCGACGTCATCCGGTTCTGCCAGGCCGAGCTACCCCGTTGGCACCCGGTGTCGATCTCCGGGTACCACATCCGCGAGGCCGGGTCCACGGCCGTGCAGGAGCTGGCCTTCACCCTGGCCAACGGGTTCGCCTACGTGGAGGCCGCCATGCAGGCCGGTTCCGACGTGGACGCCTTTGCACCCCGGTTGAGCTTCTTCTTCAACGCTCACATCGACTTCTTCGAGGAGATCGCCAAGTACCGAGCCGCCCGGCGGATCTGGGCCCGCTGGATGCGGGACCACTACGGCGCGCGCGATCCACGTTCGCTGCAGCTGCGCTTCCACACCCAGACGGCAGGGGTGTCGCTAACGGCCCAGCAGCCGGAGGTGAACATCGCGCGCGTGGCCATCGAGACCCTGGCGGGCGTGCTCGGTGGCACCCAGAGCCTCCACGCTGACTCCTACGACGAGGCACTCGCCCTGCCCACGGAGAAGGCGGCGCGCATCTCGCTGCGGACCCAGCAGGTGGTGGCGCACGAGACGGGCGTGGTCCACGTCGCCGACCCGCTCGGCGGTTCGTGGTTCGTGGAGTGGCTCACCGACGAGATGGAACGGCGGGCCGAGGCCATCTTCGGCCACCTGCAGGAGCTCGGTGGCGGCTCAATGCTCGACGGGGTGGTGGCAGGGATCGAGGCGGGATGGTTCCAGTCCGAGATCGCCGACGCCGCCTACGCCTTCCAGCGCAAGGTGGAAGAGCGCCGCTGGCTGCTGGTCGGCGTGAACGCGTTCACCGAGGGTGACGACGCCGTGCCGCCGACGCTGTACATCGACCCCGCGGTCGAGCGGCGCCAGCTCCAGCGCCTGGAGGAGGTACGCCGGCGCCGTGACGCGGCCGGGGTGGCGGCCGCCCTTGAGCAGGTGCGGCGCCTGGCCGTGGACCCCACCGCCAACCTGATGCCCGCGCTCATCGACGCCGTCAAGGCGTACGCCACCCTGGGGGAGATCGTGGGCGTGCTGGAGGGAGTGTTCGGGACCTGGTCGGAGGGTGCAGCAGCATGACCCTGCGCGTCCTGGTGGCCAAGGTCGGTCTCGACGGGCACGATCGAGGAGCCCGAGTGGTCGCCCGGCTCCTGCGCGACGCTGGCATGGAGGTGATCTACGCCGGCCTGCGCCAGAGCCCGGCAGCGATCGCGGCCACCGCCGCACAGGAGGACGTCGACGTGGTCGGGCTGTCGATGCACAACGGTGCGCATCTGACCCTTGCCCCTGCGGTGGTCGAGGCTCTGCGGGCCATCGGGCTGGAGACGCCGGTGGTGGTGGGCGGCATCGTCCCCGAGCGTGACATCGAGGTGTTGCAGCGGGCTGGGGTGGCCGCCGTCGTCGGACCAGGGGCCTCGGCCGAACAGGTGGTAGCTGCCGTGGCGCGTGCTGCCGCAGGGGCGCAGGAGCCGGCCGCAGCGGGCTGAGCCGGCAGCCGTCGCCGACAGCCGTCGCGGGCGGCCGGCGTCAGCCGGGCACGGTGCCGACCCGAACCGATGGCCGACCGGCGGGCGGTACGGCCAGGTCCGGGTCGTGTCCGGTCCGGAGCGACCAGGGCGTCGCCGTCGCGCTGGTGGGAGGTCGAGGGTCAGCCAGCACCGGGGCGGGCGTAGTCCCACACGAGGTTCGGGTCCTCGTCGCCGCCGAGCAGCAGCGCGCCGGGATGCTGCTTGTCGATGTGGCCGATCAGGCCGTTGTAGATGGAGTAGCCCACGAGCTGCTGGAGGCGGCGGGGGAACCGGCGCACCGTGTCGATCGGGATGCCTAGCTGCTGGTTCTCCTGCTGGCGGATGAACCCGGCGCAGTAGTTCATGGCGATGCCGACCCGGCGTCGGTCGGTGCGGTTGGCACCGCCCCCGTGCCACAGGCTGCCCACCCAGACCAGCACGCTGCCCTTGGACATGACTGCGGGCACGGTGTCGTAGTGCTGGAGTGGGTCGGGGGAGTGGTCGGCGCGGTGGCTCCCGGGGACCAGGCGCGTGGCGCCGTTGGCCTCGGTGAAGTCGGTGATGGCCCACATGGTGTTGCAGATGATGGGCGGGTGCGGCTTGGGGAGCGGGATCAGCTGGTCGTCGGCGTGAATGGGCTGGGCCGATTCCCCGGGTCCGATGGCGATGGAGGACAGCGACGAGACGAGCAGGCCCGGGTCGAGCACGGCCTCGACGACGGGGAGCACGTTGGGGTGGACGGGGATCCGCTCGTACAGCGGGCCATGGACGAGCAGGTTGTAGATGCGGGTCGTGTGGAGCCCCTCGAACAGGTTGTCGGCAGGAGCGATGCCCAGTGCCCGCTCGAGGCGTTCGAGGTCCGCTGCGATGGCGTCGCACAGGCCAGGGTCGACAGCGTCGGGGATCACCGCCCAGCCCTCGGCCCGAACCTGCTCGGCATAGCGTGCGATGGCGTCGTCGTCGAGGGTCCGGGTGTCAGCCTGGTCGGTCACGCTCCGAGCCTACGGCGTGACGCGCCACACGTCACGGGTGCTCGAGCCCGCTGTGTCCGGGATGCCGAGCCCGCCAGGGACGCTGCCCGGCAGGGCCGGGCTCGCCCGTTCCGGCCACGGCGGAGGTGGCCCGGTCCGGTGGTAGTCTCGCCTCCACGGGCCGTTGGCGCAGTTGGTAGCGCACTTGCATGACGCGCAAGGGGTCAGAGGTTCGAGTCCTCTACGGCCCACCACGTCGCCGCGTCGACGATCGGCGAATCGTGGTTCGAAGGGCCCGACTGCAGTGGTTGTGCCTGGGGTGTCGCGCCGGGCTGCCCACGGCTCGGATCGTCACCGGTGGGCGACGATGGTGCATCGACACCGCCGCGTCCGCACGCGGGTGGTGGCTGACCGTCACCCGCGGCGACGGGCCACGATGTTGAGCCGCACGTAGTCGATCACAGGCTCGGGAAGGCGGGAGGCCACCTCCTCCACGAACCCACGGCGTCGACGTTCGGGAATGGTGGCCATGTGCTCGCGGAGGCAGACCGTCTCGAGGAACGCCACCAGGGTGCTCCGGCTCGGGAAGGCTGTCGGCTCGGGATTGGTCCACACGGCGATGTCGGTGAAGCCGGCTGCGTGCAGCCGCGCTTTGGTGTCGGCGACCGACGCGTAGAGCCAGGTGCCAGCGCGGGTCACGCCTAGTTCGCGGGTCGCCTCGAGGACGCGTGCGATGTTGCCCTCGGCCCCGCACTGGGCCACGAGCTGCCCGCCGGGCCGCAGGACGGAGGCCAGGTTGGCGAAGAGCCGCTCGTGGTCGGTGATCCAGTGGAACGTGGCCGTCGAGAAGACGGCGTCGACCGGTGCGTCCGGCCCGAGGACCGACGGCTCGAGCTCGAGGAGGTCGGCCTGCACGAACCGCACGCGCCCCGTATGTGCAGAGAGTCGCTGGCGTGCCTGGGCCAGCATCGAGGGTGAGGCGTCCAGCGCCACGACCCTGCCACCGGGCAGCCGCTGCAGGAGGGCCTCCGTCACCCGCCCGCTGCCGCAGCCGGCGTCGAGCACCACGTCGGTCCCTTCCAGGTCGAGCCGCTCGAGGACCGTACGTCCCCAGCGTGCCTGGGGGTCGGCCAGGCGGTCGTAGGCAGCACCGTCCCAGTCGGCTGCACCCTCGGCCAACGACGTCATGGTGTGCAACTCTACGATCGCTGCGTCCGTGGACGAGGCCCGATCCGCGGGTGAGGCCCGATCCGCGGGTGAGGCCCGATCCGCGGGTGAGGCCCGATCCGCGGGTGAGGCCCGATCCGCGGGTGAGGCTCGGCCCGCCAGGGCGCGAGGGGCCATCTGGGACGTTCGACCCTGGTGAGCTGCCTCGCCCCGGTGGCAGCGTCGGTGGCGGAGGGAGGCCATGGTGGATGGGGTTGGGCGCGGGGGGTCGCGCGACCTGCCGGCAGTGGCGAGTGGCGCAGGTGGGACGGGTGCGACAGGTGGGCTGAGCAGCGACGAGGCGGCCCGCCGCCTGGCCCGCATCGGCCCCAACGCCATCCCCGAGCAGCGCCCGCACCTCGTGCCTCGCCTGCTGGCTCGGCTGTCGGGACCCGTGCCGTACCTGCTGGAGGCGACCGTCGTGCTCGAGCTGGCGGCCGGCAAGGCGACCGAAGCCGTCATCGTCGGCATCCTGGTCGTCTTCAACGGCGCGCTCAGCGCGCTCCAGGAGGGCCGTGCCCGCCAGGCATTGTCGCTCCTGCGCAGCCGGCTGGCAGTGCGGGCACGGGTGCTGCGGGACGGCCGCTGGCAGGTGATCGACGCGACCGGTCTCGTACCCGGGGACGTGATTCACGTGCGCGTGGGCGACATCGTCCCTGGTGACGTGGAGGTCACCGAAGGTGACGTGTCGGTCGACCAGTCCGTGCTCACGGGCGAGTCGGCCGAGGTGCAGGTGGGCCCTGGGGGACGGCTGTACTCGGGCGCCATCGTCCGCCGCGGCGAGGCGACGGGCACGGTGAACGCGACCGGCACCCGGACCTACTTCGGGCGCACGGCGGAGTTGATGCGCGCGGCCACGACGGCCAGCCACCTCGAGGAGACCATCTTCAGGGTTGTGCGGGCCCTGCTGGTCATGGACGGGGCGATCGTGGTGGCCATCGTCGCCTACGGCGTGGTGGTCCACCTCACGCCCGGTGACCTGCTGCCGTTCGTGCTGATCCTCGTGGTGGCGACCGTTCCCGTCGCCCTGCCCGCCACCTTCACGCTGGCCACATCGCTGGGTGCGGTGGAACTGGCCCGTTCGGGTGTGCTGGTGAGTCACCTGACGGCCATCGAGGAGTCGGCGGCGATGGACCTGCTGTTCACCGACAAGACGGGCACGATCACCGAGAACCGGCTGTCGGTCACTGGCGTGCGCCCCTACGGCGGCCGCAGCGACGTCGAGGTGCTCGCCTTGGCGGCAGCGGCCTCCGACGAGGCGACCCAGGACCCCATCGACCTCGCCATCCTCGATGCAGCGAGGAGCGTGCCGGCGCGTGCAGTGGGCACGCGGGTGGCGTTCGTCCCCTTCGACCCGCAGACCAAGCGCTCCGAGGCGCGTCTTCGCACCGGGGCACGGTTCCTCCACGTGCTCAAGGGCGCCCCGCCGGTGGTGATCGGGCTGGTTGCGTCGGCCCCGGTCCAGGCGGAGCGCGATGTCGAGGAGCTCGCGGCGGCCGGCGCCCGGGTCCTGGCCGTCGCCGCCGGAGGGGATGGTCTTGAGCTGGCCGGTCTGGTGGCCCTGGGCGACCCCCTGCGGGCAGACTCGGCCTCGCTCGTCGAGCACCTGCACGAGCTCGGGGTGCGAGTGGTGATGGTGACAGGCGACGCCGCACCCACGGCGCTGGCCGTCGCCCGCCAGGTGGGCATCGGTGATCGCCTCGGTGCACTGGAGCAGGTGCGGACCCGCCGCGGCGGCGAGATCGACTTCGACGTGGTGGCGGGTGTTCTGCCCGAGGACAAGCTGACCCTGGTCGAGCGCGCCCAGCGCGCCGGCCACGTGGTGGGGATGACAGGTGACGGGGTGAACGACGCCCCGGCCCTCAAGCGGGCCGAGGTGGGCGTCGCCGTCGCCACTGCCACCGACGTGGCCAAGGATGCCGCCAGCGTCGTGCTCACCGACCGGGGACTCGCCGGGATCGTGCTGGCGGTGGAGGCAGGCCGGCGCGTCTACCAGCGCATGCTGACCTACACGCTGAACAAGATCGCCAAGACCTTTCAGGTGTCGCTGTTCCTGGGTATCGGCCTGATCGCCACGGGGTCCTTCGTCACCACGCCACGGCTCGTGCTGCTGTTGTTGTTCGCCAACGACTTCGTGACGATGTCGCTCGCCACCGACCGAGTGGGGTTCTCGCCGCGCCCTGACCGGTGGAACGTGCGGGCCATCGCCGTCGCCGCCCTGGCGGTGGCAGTGCCGTGGTTGGCAGCGTCCTTCGCCGCGTTTGCCGTGGGGCGGGACGTCCTGGGACTGGACCTGGCGCGCACCCAGACACTGGTGTTCCTCGTCCTGGTGTTCACCGGGCAGGCGACGGTCTACCTGGTGCGGGAGCGACGCCACCTGTGGGCCACGCGCCCGAGCACCTGGATGCTGGCCGCCACCGGTCTCGACGTGGTGGTCGTAACGGTGCTGGCGGACAGGGGGATTCTCATGGCGCCGGTCGGCGTCGCCGATGCCGCGGTGACGTTCGGCGCCGTGGTGGTCGCCACCGTGCTCCTCGATGCGCTCAAAGCACCGTTGCTGGGTCGGGTGCGAACCTCGGGTGCGTCTTCCGGCCGCTGACCGGCCACCATCGTGGCCGGCACCGGCGTCCGGGCTGATGGACGAGGCAGGGGTCGAGGCCGGGCACGGAGCCGGCCGCTGGGACGTTGGACCCTGGCAGGCTGGGGTGCGGCGCGAGAACCTGACCAGATGGAGCCAGCACGCGGCCGCTGGGGTCGGGCACGGTGATCCGCCGGGACCTGGCTGCGCCGCCGGACCTGGTCCACGGGCGCCAGTGGGCGGGACCAGTTCGCACGCGCCGGCCCGTCTACGTCGACCTGCTCCCGCCGTGCAACGCCGCCTGCCAGGCAGGGGAGAACATCCAGGCCTGGCTGGCCGAGCTCGAGGCAGGTCGCGACGAGCGAGCCTGGCAGGTCCTGGTCACCGACAACCCATTCCCGGCGGTCGAGGGCAGGGTCTGCTACCACCCGTGCGAAGGTGCCTGCAACCGTGCCGAGCTCGACGAGGCGGTGTCGATCCACGCGCTGGAGCGCTTCGTGGGCGATCTGGCCCTCGAACGCGGGTGGCGCTTTCCGGCCCCACCGAGGCGCAGTGGCAAGCGGGTGCTGGTGGTGGGTGCGGGGCCGAGCGGTCTGTCTGCCGCCTACCACCTCGCCCGTCGCGGGCATGAGGTAGAGGTGCACGACGCTGCCCCCGAACCAGGCGGGATGATGCGCTACGGCATCCCCACCTATCGGTTGCCTCGGGACGTGCTGGACGCCGAGTTGGAGCGGCTGGCGGCGCTCGGCGTGCGCATCGTGTGCGGACACCGGGTCGAGGATCTGGAGACCGAGCGACGCGAGGGTGCCTTCGACGCCGTGTTCGTGGCGGTCGGTGCGCATCTGTCCAAGCGGGTCGACATCCCTGCACGCGACGCCAGCCGGATCCTCGATGCCGTGTCGTTGCTGGAGGCCGTGGCCGCCGGCGAGCGCCCCGCGCTGGGTCGCCGCGTCGCCGTCTACGGCGGGGGCAACACGGCCATGGACGCGGCGCGCACCGCCCGGCGACTGGGCGCCGAGGAGGCCGTGGTCGTCTACCGCCGGACCCGGGACCGGATGCCGGCCCACCAGGAGGAGGTGGCCGGCGCCGAGGCCGAGGGCGTGCAGCTGCGCTGGCTGCGCACGGTCAGCGCATTCGAGGGTCCGGACCTGGTGGTGGAGGAGATGGCACTGGACGAGGCCGGCGTGCCCCGGCCCACCGGACGCCTCGAGCGGCTGTCGGTCGACAGCTTGATCCTGGCGGTGGGCCAGGAGAGCGACACCGGGTTCCTGCGCACCGTTCCCGGGGTGCACATCGGTCCCGACGGCACCGTGGCGGTGTCGGCGTCGATGATGACCGGCGCGCCCGGGGTGTTCGCCGGCGGTGACATGGTGCCGGCCGAGCGGACGGTCACCGTCGGGGTCGGGCACGGCAAGAAGGCGGCGCGCCACATCGACGCCTGGCTGTCGGGCACGACGGCGGCGGTGCTGCCCAAGCATCCCCTGGCCGGTTTCGGCGGGCTCCACCTGTGGTACTTCGGCGACTTCGCGCGGCGCACCCAGCCTGAGCGGGCCCCCACGGCGCGGGTGGCGGACTTCGCCGAGGTGGTGGGAGGCCTGTCGGCCGACGAGGCGGCGCTCGAGGTGGCGCGCTGCCTGTCGTGCGGGAACTGCTTCGAGTGCGACGGATGCCTCGGTGCGTGCCCGGAGGATGCCGTGGTCAAGCTCGGACCCGGCCTCCGGTACCGCTTCGACTACACACGCTGCACCGGGTGTGGCGCCTGCTTCGAGCAGTGCCCGGTGCACGCCATCGAGATGGTGCCCGAGCCGGCGGCATCGCTCGAACGGGCCATGGCGGCCGAGCCGGCGAGGGCTGCCGAGCACAGCGAGGACGGCGTGCCGGCCACAATACCCGGGCCGGCCACGATGCCCGCGCCGGCCACGATGCCCGGGCCGGCCACTGCTCCGGGGCACACCGGCGAGGGGGGGCAACCGTGGCGCGGGTGACCGTCGACGGGAACGAGGCCGCGGCCTTGGTCGCCTACCGGACCAACGAGGTCTGCGCCATCTTCCCCATCACACCGGCCTCGCCCATGGCCGAGCTTGCCGACGAGTGGTCGGCGCGGGGCCGGCGCAACGTCTACGGCAGCGTGCCGACGGTGATCGAGATGCAGAGCGAGGCAGGTGCCGCTGGTGCGCTGCACGGCGCGCTTCAGGGAGGGGCGCTCGCCACCACCTTCACGGCGTCGCAGGGGCTGCTGCTGATGATCCCCGACATGTACAAGATCGCCGGCGAGCTGACCCCGGCGGTGTTCCACGTGGCGGCCCGGTCGCTGGCCGCGCAAGGACTGTCGATCTTCGGCGACCACCAGGACGTCATGGCAGTCCGCCAGACCGGCTTCGCGCTGCTCGGCTCGTCCTCGGTGCAAGAAGCCCACGACCTGGCACTGGTGGCCCAGGCGGCCACCGTGCGGGCCCGGGTGCCCTTCGTCCACTTCTTCGACGGGTTCCGCACCTCCCACGAGCTCAACACCATCGAGACGCTCAGCGACGAGGACCTCCTGGCCCTCGTGCCTGAGGAGCTGGTGCTGCGCCACCGGGCGCGGGCCTTGTCACCCGAGCGTGCCTGCATCCGGGGCACCTCGCAGAACCCCGACGTGTACTTCCAGGCCCGTGAGACGGTGAACCCCTACTACGCCCGCGTGCCCAGCCTCGTGCAGGAGGCCATGGACGCCCTTGGTGAGCGGACCGGACGCCGCTACCGGCTGGTCGACTACACGGGGCACCCCGAAGCCGAGCGTGTCGTCGTCGCCATGGGTTCGGGCGCCGAGACGCTGCGCGTGACGGTCGAGCACCTCGTCGCCCGCGGCGAGCGGGTGGGGGCGGTCACCGTCCGGCTCTATCGCCCGTTCCCGGCCGAGGCGCTGCTCGACGCCCTCCCGGACAGCGTCCGGCGGGTGGCCGTCCTCGATCGCACCAAGGAGCCCGGCTCACTGGGTGAGCCCCTGTTCCTCGACGTGCTCGGTGCCCTGGCGGAGGCCCACGTCCGCGGGCGGCGCCGGGACCTGCCCCTGGTGATCGGTGGTCGCTACGGCCTGTCGTCCAAGGAATTCACCCCCGCCATGGCGGTGGGGGTGTTCGGCGAACTCGCCCGGGACCAGCCGCGGCACCGTCTCACCGTCGGCATCACCGACGACGTGTCGGGCACCTCCGTTTCCTTCGACCCTTCCTTCGACCTCGAACCACCCTCGAGCCTGCGGGCAGTGTTCTTCGGCGTGGGTTCCGACGGCACCGTCGGGGCCAACAAGAACACCATCAAGATCCTCGGCGCAGCGGGCCGGTACGCGCAGGGGTACTTCGTCTACGACTCGAAGAAGTCGGGCTCGCAGACCGTCTCGCACCTGCGCTTCGGCCCCGAGCCGATCAGGGCGCCGTACCTGGTGGCCCGGGCGGGCTTCGTGGGCTGCCACCATCCCGGGCTGCTCGGCCGCCGGGAGGTGCTCGACCGAGCCGCCGACGGCGCCACGGTGCTGCTCAACAGCCCGCATCCGCCGGAGCGGCTGTGGGACACCCTGCCGCGCCCGATCCAGCAGCAGGTCGTCGAGAAGCACCTGTCGCTGTGGGTGATCGACGCCAACCGCATCGCCCGGGAGCTCGGGTTGGGCGAGCGGATCAACACCATCCTCCAAGCATGCTTTTTCGCCATCTCCGGCGTGCTGGACCGGGCCGATGCCATGGCGCGGCTGCAAGACGCCATCCGCGCCACCTACGGGCGCCGCGGTGCCACGGTGGTCGAGGCCAACCTGCACGCCGTCGACCGGGCGGTCGAAGCGCTGGCCCGGGTGCCGGTTCCCGGCAGGGTCACCTCCGCCGTTGAGCTGGCACCGGTCGTGCCCGACGACGCGCCCGAGTTCGTGCGCACCGTCACCGCGGTGATGATGGCGGGACTCGGCGACAGCCTGCCGGTCAGTGCCCTGCCGGCCGACGGGACGTGGCCCAGTGGCACCTCCAAGTACGAGAAGCGCAACTTGGCCGACCTCGTGGCCGTATGGGACCCGGAGCTGTGCATCCAGTGCGGCAACTGCAGCTTCGTGTGCCCCCATTCGGTCATTCGGTCCAAGTTCTACGACCGCGCGCACCTCGGCGGGGCGCCCGACGGGTTCCGCTGGGCGCCGCTTGCTGCCCGGGGCCTGCCGAGGATGGCCTACACCCTGCAGGTCTACGTCGAGGACTGCACCGGCTGCGGCCTGTGCGTCGAGGCCTGCCCCGTCAGCGCGCCCACGGCGTCCGGCCGCAAGGCGATCGACCTGGACTGGCGGGAGCCGCTCGTGATCAGCGAGCGGGAGAACATCGCATACTTCGAGTCCCTGCCGACCGTGGAGCGGTGGCGGGTCGACTTCGGCACCGTGCGCGGCACCCAATTCCTGACGCCGTTGTTCGAGTTCTCCGGGGCGTGCGCGGGCTGCGGCGAGACGCCCTACCTGAAGCTGCTCTCGCAGCTGTTCGGCGACAGAGCCGTCGTCGCCAACGCCACGGGGTGCTCGTCGATCTACGGGGGGAATCTCCCCACCACTCCTTGGGCGACCGACGAGCACGGCCGGGGGCCGGCATGGTCGAACTCGCTGTTCGAGGACAACGCCGAGTTCGGGCTGGGGCTGCGCCTGGCATCCGATCACCACGAAGCCGTCGCACGCGAGCGTCTGTCGCGGCTCGGCGGTGTCATTGGGGCCGCCTTGGTGGACGAGATCCTCCAGGCGCCCCAGCGCAGCGAGTCGGAGCTGGCGGCGCAGCGCGCCCGCCTGGCCGAGCTCGGACAGCGGCTCGCCACCCTCGACGACCCCGACGCGATCGAGCTGGCCAGTGTGGCCGACCACCTCCTGCGCCGCAGCGTCTGGATCGTGGGCGGCGACGGATGGGCCTACGACATTGGCGCCGGGGGGCTCGACCACGTGCTCGCCAGCGGGCGCGACGTCAATGTGCTCGTGCTCGACACCGAGGTGTACTCCAACACCGGCGGGCAGGCCTCCAAGGCCACGCCCCTCGGGGCGGTGGCCAAGTTCGCCACGGCTGGCAAGACGGCCGAGAAGAAGGACCTGGCGCTGCAGGCCATCGCCTACGGCAACGTCTACGTGGCGCGAGTGGCCATGGGAGCCGATCCGCAGCAGACGCTCACCGCGTTCCGTGAGGCGGAGGCCTACGACGGCCCCTCGCTGATCATCGCCTACTGCCCCTGCATCGCCCACGGGATCGAGATGCGCCGCGGGCTGGACCAGCAGTACCGGGCCGTGGCCAGTGGGTACTGGCCCCTGTTGCGCTACGACCCGCTGCTGCGGGCCAGCGGCCAGAACCCGTTCCTCTTGGACTCGCCCCGGCCGCGGCTCACCCTGGCCGACTACGCCCGGCGCGAGCTGCGCTACTCGATGCTGGCTCGCACGGACCCGGCGGAAGCCGAACGGCTCGGGGCCATGGCGCAGGAGGCAGTCCGCCAGCGCTGGGCCCTGTACGAGGAAATGGCGCTCCGGCCGGCACACCGGTTCCCCGCCGACGCCCGCAAGGAGCGCTGATGGACCTCACCACGCGGTACCTGGGCCTGTCGCTGGCCAACCCGCTGGTGGCAGCGGCCTCCCCGCTGTCGCACACCGTCGACGGCGTGCGCCGCCTGGCCGACGCGGGCGTCGGTGCCGTCGTGCTGCACTCGCTGTTCGAGGAGGAGGTCGTTGCCGAGGCCGAGCGCCACGCCCGCCTGGCGGAAGCGGGCAGCGAGAGCTTCGCCGAGTCGCTCACCTACTTTCCCGAGCTCCCCGATGCCGGCACGGGCCCACTGGCGTACCTGAGCCTGCTCGAACGCGCCGCGTCGAGCGTGGCGATCCCGGTGATCGGCTCGCTGAACGGCACCACGCCTGGCGGTTGGACCCGCTATGCCCGCCAGATGCAGGACGCCGGGGCGGCAGCCATCGAGCTCAACCCGTACCAGTTGCCAGCTGATCCGGCCGTCTCCGCACAGGACGTGGAGGCGCGCATGGTCGACGTCGTGGGCTTGGTGACGTCGTCGGTGCGCGTCCCGGTGGCCGTGAAGCTGAGTCCGTACCTGTCGTCGCCGGCGAACGTGGCCAGCCGGCTTGAGCAGGCCGGCGCGGGCGGGCTGGTGCTCTTCAACCGGTTCCTGCAGCCTGACATCGACCCCCACCGGCTCCGGGTGGTCACCGGCCTCTCGCTGTCGAGCCCAGAGGAGGCACGGCTCCCTCGGACGTGGATCGCGCTGCTGCGGCGCCAGGTGGGCGTGGACCTCGCCGGTTCCACCGGCGTGGAGGACGCGGCGGACGTCGTCGCCTACCTCCTGGCCGGGGCGGACGTCGTCATGAGTGCATCAGCCCTGCTGCGGCACGGTCCCGGGCACGCCGGGGTGCTGCTGGCCGGGCTGGAGCGGTGGATGGCCGGTCGGGGCTTCTCCCGTGTGGGCGAACTGCGGGGCATGCTCGCGGTGGCACCGGATGTGGACGCCACCGCCTACGAACGCGCCGGGTATGTCGCGGCCCTGCGAGCCGCCAACGCCACCGGGGGCGGCACCACGTGGTGAGGAGGTCACCATGACGAGCCAACGCTACGTCCGGTTCTTCGACCAGATCGGGATCGACGACGTGCCCCTGGTCGGCGGGAAGAACGCCTCGCTCGGCGAGATGTACCGGAAGCTGTCGCCACACGGGGTGCGCGTGCCAAACGGTTTTGCCGTCACGGCGGATGCCTACTGGCGCATGCTGGAGGTGTCGGGCGCGGCAGGGACCCTCCACGACGCGCTCGACGGCTTGGACCCCGGTGACGTCGCCGATCTGTCCCGTCGTGCCCGGCGGGCGCGTGACGCCATCTACGGTGCGGGCATCCCGGCGGAGGTGGCGGCCGAGGTGCTCGACGCCTACCACCGCCTGCAGGCGCAGTACGGGGAGGACCTCAGCGTCGCCGTCCGGTCGTCGGCCACGGCCGAGGACCTGCCCTCGGCCAGCTTCGCCGGCCAGCAGGACACGTTCCTGAACGTCACGGGAGAGGAGAACCTCCTCGAGGCCATCAGGCGCTGCTACGCCAGCCTGTTCACCGACCGGGCGGTGCACTACCGCGTCGACGAGGGGTTCGACCACTTCAAGGTGGCCCTGTCGGTCGGGGTGATGAAGATGGTGCGCGCCGACCTCGCCTCGTCTGGGGTGATGTTCTCCCTGGACACCGAATCGGGGTTCGCCGACGTCGTGTTCATCACCGGCTCATGGGGGCTCGGGGAGAACGTCGTCCAGGGGGCGGTCGACCCCGACGAGTTCTACGTCCACAAGCCCACCTACCGAGCCGGCCACCGTGCCGTGCTCCGGCGCCGGCTCGGTGACAAGGCGGTGAAGATGGTCGTCGTCGAGGGGAGCGCCAAGCACACCACCCGCAACGTCCCCACCCCGAAGGCCGATCGCCGGCGCTACTGCCTGTCGGACGACGAGGTGCTCGAACTGGCCGGCGCGGCCCTGGCCATCGAGGCCCACTACGGGCGGCCCATGGACATGGAGTGGGCCAAGGACGGCATCGACGGCACCCTGTACCTGGTGCAGGCACGGCCGGAAACCGTGGCCTCCCAGCGTGCGGCGACCATGCTGGAGACCTACCTCCTCGACGGCCAGGGCGACGTCCTGGCCGAGGGCCGGGCGGTGGGGGAGCGGATCGCCACAGGGCCGGCACGGGTGGTGGAGAACCTGGCTCAGCTGGGCGAGTTCCGCCCGGGCGAGGTGCTGGTGTCGGACACCACCACCCCGGACTGGGAGCCGGTCATGAAGGCGGCCGCCGCCATCGTCACCAACCGCGGCGGGCGGACGTGTCACGCGGCCATCGTCGCACGCGAGCTGGGCATCCCGGCGGTGGTGGGGACCGGCAACGCCACCACGGCCGTCACGAACGGACGGACGGTGACGGTCTCGTGTGCCGAAGGGGACACCGGTCGCGTCTACGACGGCGAGGTTCCCTTCCACGTGGAGCGGACCGCCCTCGCCGAGATGGCACGTCCCGCCACGAGGATCATGGTCAACCTGGGCAACCCCGACCTCGCCTTCAAGACGTCGTTCTTGCCCAACGACGGCGTCGGCCTGGCCCGCATGGAATTCATCGTCTCCGAGTCCATCAAGGCCCATCCCCTTGCCTTGCTCCATCCCGACCGGGTGCGCGATCCACGTGCCAGAGCCGCCATCGCCGAGCTCACCGCCGGCTACGAGAGCGGGGAAGCGTTCTTCGTGCAGCGGCTGTCGGAGGGGATCGGCACCATTGCCGCAGCCTTCTGGCCCAAGCCGGTGGTGGTGCGCATGTCGGACTTCAAGACCAACGAGTACGCCAGCCTCCTCGGCGGGGCCGACTTCGAGCCTCACGAGGACAATCCCATGCTGGGCTTTCGCGGCGCGTCACGCTACGCCCATCCCGCGTATGCCGAGGGGTTCGCCCTCGAGTGCGCCGCCATGCGGCGGGTGCGCCAGGAGATGGGGCTGACCAACGTGGTGATCATGCTGCCGTTCGTCCGGCGGGTGGCCGAGGCCACCGCCGTCCTGGCACGGATGGCCGCGCTCGGCCTGGCACGGGGCGATGGCGGTCTCGAGGTGTACGCCATGTGCGAGATCCCGAACAACGTGGTGCTCGTCGATCGCTTCGCCGAGCACTTCGACGGCTTCTCGATCGGCTCGAACGACCTGACGCAGCTCACGCTGGGGGTCGACCGCGACAACGAGACCGTGGCCTTCGACTACGACGAGCGCGACGAGGGCGTCAAGGAGATGATCCGCCTGGCGGTCGAAGGCTGCCGGCGCAACGGCATCCATTCCGGCCTGTGCGGTCAGGCACCGTCCGACTACCCGGACATGGCGGAGTTCCTGGTCGAGATCGGCATCGACTCGATGTCGCTCAACCCTGACACGGTGCTCGCCACCACCCGCCGGGTGCTGGAGGTGGAGCGCCGGTTGGGACGACGGCCCCGGACGGGCACGGACGCCACGCCGCCCACCCCCGTCAGTGGGACCGTCTCGCCTGCCGCCGCCAACCCCGCTGCGCCCAGCCCGGGCTGACGCTGACCGGAACCGTCACGGCCGGCGCCCAGACACATGGGGCCCATACCGGCCCAGGGGCGACGCACCGCCGCCCGCCGCCGTCTGTGAGGTCCGGCTCCAGGGCCAGGCGCAGCACGCGGGACGTGCCACCTCGTTTCACGCCGTGCGCGAGAAGGCCGAGATGGCGAGGGCCAGGAACAGGGCGGCGAAGGCGGCGACGATGCCCAGCTCGGCTCCCATGGACAAGGTGTGACCGAAGAGCACCACGCCGGTGGGGAACCGCTGGCGTGCCAGTGGTGGCACGTGCTGCACGGCGAACACCACGCGCCGCAGCGGGTCAACGGCGTAGGTCAGGGGATTGATCCGGGTCAGCACCGCCAGCCATGCCGGCAGGCCGGCCAGGGGGAACATGGCACCCGACAGGAAGAGCATGGGGAGCAGGAGCAGTTGCATGACGACCTGGAAGCTCTCCATGCGCGAGATGCGGCTGGCGACGAACACGCCGAACGCCGTGAGCGCCACCGCCATGAGCAGCTCGCACCCGATGACCTCGACCACCATGAGCGCCGTCAAGTGCACGCCCACCACCGGGGCGAGGACCAGCATGATGGTGCCCTGCAACGTGGCGACGGTCGCACCTCCTGCCGCTTTGCCCAGCACGAGGGAGGCCCGGCTGACGGGGGCGACCAGCATCTCGCGCAGGAACCCGAACTCGCGGTCCCAGACGATGGACACGGCCGAGAAGATGGCGGTGCTCACCACGCTCATGGCCACCACGCCCGGGAACACGAACTTCCGGAAGTCGAAGCCCTGCGTGGTGCCGACCAGGGGGCTGATGCCGTACCCGAGCACGAAGAGGAACAGCACAGGCTGGGTCAACCCCGTCACGATGCGCACGCGCGTGCGCACGAAGCGGATCAGCTCCCGCTCCAGGATCATGCCGGCCGTGCGCAGCTCCGCCCGCAGGTCGGTATCGGCTCCGAGGGTCGGTGGCGTGGTGAGGGAGGTGACGGTCACGCTGCTTCCTTCAGCGCCGGTGTGCGGCCCAGGCGCGCTGCATCGCCGAACGCTGCTCACCGGGCTGGTCACGGATCTCGCGTCCGGTGTAGTGGAGGAACACGTCGTCGAGCGTGGGCCGGTGGACACGGACGTGGCGGACGGGTACGCCGGCATCGTGGATCAGGGGGGCGACGGCCGCCTCCCCATCGGCCACGAACACGACCATGCCGTTGTCGGTGGGCTTCACCACGTACCCGGCCGCGCCCAGGTGCTCGACGGCAGCCGCGTCGTCCGCTGTCTCGAGCTCGACCGTGTCGGCCCCGACGGCCCCCTTCAGCGCCGACGGCGAGTCGAGCGCCACGATCTGCCCGTGGTCGATGATGGCGATGCGGTCCGCGTACTCGGCCTCGTCCATGTAATGCGTCGTGAGGAAGACGGTGATCCCCTCTTCGTCTCGCAGGCGAAGGACGTCCTGCCACAGCAGGGCACGGGTCTGGGGGTCGAGGCCGATGGTGGGCTCGTCCAGGAAGAGCACCGCCGGCGTGTGCAGCAACGCCCGGGCGATCTCGAGCCGCCGCGCCATGCCGCCTGAGAAGGTCCCGACCAGATCGCGGCTGCGTTCGGCCAGCCCCACGAGCTCCAGGACGTGCGCGATGCGCCGGTGCACCTGGTCGCGAGGCACCCGGTAGAGCACGGCGTGGAAACGGAGGTTCTCCTCGGCAGTCAGCTGGGCGTCCAGGGTCTGTTCCTGGAACACGAGCCCGATGTGGCGTCGCACCGCCTTCGGCCGCCGTACCACGTCGAAGCCGGCGACCATGGCCGTGCCCGCCGTGGGTCGCGTGAGCGTGCAGAGCATGTTGATGGTCGTCGATTTGCCCGCGCCATTGGGCCCGAGGAAGGCGAAGATCTCACCTGCCACCACCTCGAACGACACGTTGCGGACGGCCTGCAGCTCACCGAAGCGCTTGGAGAGCCCGCTGGCGGCGACGGCCGGCGCCGCCCCCGCCGCCGCGCCCCGCCCGGACGCGGGATCTCCGAGCGGCGCGAGGCTCATCGTGGCCTGCTCGTGCCAGATCGCATCCGTCGCCCTCCTGCCGCGCCAGTCTGCCCGATCCCTCGGCGGGCAGGAAGGGCCCTTGGACCCGAGGTCGGCGCCCGTCCGTGTGCTGACGACGCATGTCGCCGACCGCCAGCCGCCGGTGCGCGGCGCGCCTCTGGCACCGTACCCGGTGCACGACGGGCACGTGCTGCGTGGCACTGGGCACCGGGGCGGACGCGACGGTGCCAATGCGACGGTGCCGATGCGACGGTGCCAATGCCGAGACAGTTAGGTAGTCTAACTAGATAATGGCCGAGGAGATCCTGACGGCGCCACCGTGGCCCCGCTCCCGGCCCGGTGCTGCCGGCCGGACCGTGGCCTGGCTGGCCAAGGTGGTCGAGCGTGCCCTGGCCGAGGTCGACCTGTCGCTGCCGCAGTACCGGGTCCTGGGCGTGCTGGCGGAGGGGACCGAGGTGGCCTCGGTGCTCGCCGAGCGCCTGGCAGTGCGCCGCCCCAGCGTCACGGCCATCGTGGATGGGCTCGTCGGGCGCGGGTTGGTCGGCCGTTCGGCCGTGGCGGGCGATCGCCGGCGGGCGGCGCTGTTCCTCACGCCCCGGGGGGCGACGCTCCTCGAGCAGGCGCACGGCGCCGTGGATCGCCGCCTGGCCGGCCTGCTCGACGCCCTCCCGGAACCGGACGCCGCCCGGGCCGCAGCGGGGCTGGAGTTGTGGGGCCAGGCGCTGGCGAGCGCGCACCGGGGGCGAGCGGCGCTGCGATGACAGACAGCGCCGACATGGCACCGCGCCGGTCGCCCTTCGTCCCTCTGGCGGTCGAGGCACGCTACCGTCCGCCGCGGGCCGGCATCGACCCTGACCGCTCGAAGTCGTGGTTGGGGCGCGCGCTCCCTCTCGTGCGGGCTCACCGTCTGGCCTTCGGTGCCTCGGTCACCATGTCGTTCCTCGGCCTCGTGCTGCAGGTCCAGGTGCCGTACCTGCTCGAGAAGGCCCTCGACAACGCCGTCGTGCGCCACACGGTGCCGCTTCGCGTGTACAGCTGGTGGATCCTCGGCCTCGCCGCCGCCACGGGCCTCGCCGGGTTCGTGTCGCGCAACGCCATGTACCGGCTCGCCTATGACATCGAGTTCGACCTCCGCAACCTGATCTACGAGCACCTCACCCGCCTGTCGTTCGAGTTCTACGACCGCGTGCAGACCGGGCAGCTGATCTCGAGGGCGAACTCCGACATCCGTTCGGTCCAGATGTACCTGACGTTCGCGCCCCTCATCCTCGTCCAGTGCAGCATCGCCGTGGTGGCCTTCGTCTACATGGTGACCATCAACTGGCTGCTGGCGCTCGTCGCCATGGTGGTGACGCCGCTGGTCTACGTGGTCGGCTTGCGCATGCGCCAAGCGATGTTCCCGGTGAGCTGGCTCATCCAAGCCAGGCTGGCCGACGTCGCCACCGTGGTGGACGAGAACGTCAACGGCGTACGCGTCGTGAAGGCGTTCGCGGCGGAGGGGGCGCAGCTGCGGACCCTGGCGGCGGCGGCCCGCCGGCTGCAGTGGGCCTATGTGAAGGACGCGGACCTCCGGGCGCGCTACACGCCGCTCGTGCAGAACCTGCCGCAGCTCGGCCTCGTGCTCGTGCTGCTGCTGGGCGGCTGGATGGTGGTCCACGGCCACCTGCAGGTGGGGGCCATCCTGGCGTTCAACCTCTACCTCTTCATGGTGCAGGCGCCGTTCACCATGCTGGGCATGCTCGTCATGATGGGCCAGCGGGCCGCGGCCTCCGCCCAGCGCATCTACGAGATCCTCGACGAGCGTCCCTCGGTTGCCGATGCACCCCACGCCACCGATCTCTGCGATGCCCGAGGCGACGTCGTGTTCGAGGGGGTGCGCTTCGCCTACCCGGCCGCGGGGCACGGGCCGGTCCTCGAGGGGTTCGAGCTCCACCTGCGCCCCGGGGAGACCGTGGCACTGGTCGGGCGCAGCGGATCGGGCAAGTCCACCGTGGCCCGGCTGCTCGCCCGCTTCTACGACGTCGATGCCGGCGCGGTGCGCATCGACGGGCACGACGTACGCGACCTGACGCTCGCCAGCGTCCGGGCGCACGTGGGCGTGGTGCTCGACGAGCCGTTCCTCTTCTCGGCGTCGATCCGCGACAACATCGCATTCGGCCGGCCCGACGCCTCCATGGCAGAGATCACAGCGGCTGCGGTGGCGGCTGGCGCTGACGAGTTCGTGCGCAGCCTGCCCGACGGCTACGACACCGTCGTGGGAGAGCGCGGCTACACGCTGTCGGGGGGCCAGCGCCAACGGATCGCCATTGCCCGGACGCTGCTCGTCAACCCCCCCGTGCTGGTGCTCGACGACGCCACGAGCGCTGTCGACGTGCAGGTCGAGCAACAGATCCACGAGGCGCTCCGCCGCCTGATGGCAGGGCGGACCACGTTGGTCATCGCCCACCGCCTGTCGACCATCGCCCTCGCCGACCGGGTGGCACTGCTCGATGGGGGCCGCGTCGTGGCCGAGGGGACCCATGCCGAGCTGTTGGCGAACGTGCCCCGCTACGGCGAGGTGTTGGCGCACGTCGAGGCTGAGCCCGTCGCCGCCGCCAGCGGGCTGGAGCTGCGGTGACGTTCTTCGGGCCGATGGGCGCAGCTGGCGGCCCCCTGGGAGGCGGACCGCCAGGCAAGCCACAGGCGGGCTTGCCCTTTGCCGGGATCCCTGCCGAGCTCCGCGAGGGCGTCGAGCGCCTGTTGCGGCGCGAACCGGACCATGATGTGCCCGAGGTGCGCTTCAGCCACCGTCGGAGCCCCGTGCCCCGTCGGCTCACGCTCTGGCACCTGCTCGGCCGCTACCCCGGGATGCTGGTGCTGGGCGGGCTCCTGGTGCTGTGCACTGCCGTGCTGCTCCAGGCCGGGCCGCAGCTCACCAAGATCGCCATCGACCGGGGCATGCTCCCCCACCGCTGGCACGTGGTGGTGGCCATGGCCGGTGCCTACCTGGCGAGCGTCGTGCTCGGCGCCGTGGCGCAGCGCGCCATGGTGCAGGTCAGCGGCCGGTTGGCCGCGTGGGTGATGAACGACCTCCGGGTGGCCGTGTTCGCCCACCTGCAACGCCTGAGCCTGGACTTCTTCACGCAGGAGCAGGCAGGCGTGGTGATGACCCGGATGACCAGCGACATCGAGAACCTGCAGCAGCTGCTGCAGGATGGGCTGGCGCAGCTGGCCGTACAGGGACTGACCCTCGTGGTCATCACGGCCGTGCTGTTCGCCAACGATGTGGTGCTCGCCGTCCTGACCGTCGTGCTGGTGGTCCCGATGTTGACGGCGGCGTCGCTGTGGTTCCGGGCGTCGTCCGAGCGCGCCTATGAGGCGGTACGCGACGGCATTGCCAACGTGCTCGCCCATCTGTCGGAGAGCCTGCACGGCGTGCGGGTGGTGACCGCCCACAACCGCCAGGCGCACAACACCGTGGCGCACCGCAACGTCGTGGGGGACTATCGCCGCGCCAATCTCGAGACGGCTCGCATCAATGCGCTGTACGGGCCCGGTACGCAGCTGCAGTCGGTGCTCTCCCAGCTGGTGCTGCTCGTCGTGGGCGGCACCATGGCGCTCCACCACCGGCTCGAGGTAGGAACGCTCGTCGCCTTCTTCTTGTACCTGAACCGGTTCTTCCAGCCCATTCCCCTCCTGGTCCAGCAGTACAACACGTTCCAGCAGGGTCACGCCTCGATCCGCAAGCTGCGGACGCTGCTGGGCACCGAACCATCGGTGACCGAAGCTCCCGACGCGAAGGAGCTGCCGCCGATCCGCGGGGAGATCGTGTTCGACCACGTGTCGTTCGGCTACGACCCCGAGGTGCCGGTCCTCCACGACGTGGTCCTGCACGTCGCGCCGGGGGAGACCGTGGCATTCGTGGGTCCGACCGGCGCCGGGAAGTCCACCATCGCCAAGCTGGTCACGCGCTTTTACGATCCCACGTCCGGACGCGTGTGCATCGACGGCTATGACCTGCGGCACGTGACCATCGCCTCGCTGCGGCGCCAGCTCGGCGTCGTGCCCCAGGAACCCTTCCTCTTTGCGGGCACCATCAGGGACAACGTCGCCTTCGCCCGGCCGGAGGCCGCCGACGCCGAGGTCGAGGCGGCCATCGATGCCGTGGGCCTGCGCGACCTGGTGGACCGGCTGCCGGCGGGCGTCGATAGTCCAGTGCACGAGCGAGGGCAGTCGTTGTCCTCGGGCGAACGCCAGCTCATCGCCCTGGCCCGGGCCTTCCTGGCCCGGCCGCGCGTGCTGGTGCTGGACGAGGCCACCTCCAACCTCGACCTCGAGTCCGAGACGCGCATCGAGGCGGCCCTCGACGCCCTGCGGCAGGGACGCACGGCGCTGCTCGTCGCCCACCGCCTGTCCACGGCCATGCGGGCGGACCGCATCGTCGTCGTCGACGGCGGGCGGATCGCCGAGTGCGGTTCGCACGAGGAGCTGGTGGCCGCCGGCGGGCAGTACCGGGCCATGTACGACACGTGGGTGCGCCACGGGGCCGCGGCGGACGAGCGGGTGCCCGGGATCGATCCTGCGCAGCCGGCGTCGTAGGCCCTGTGCGCCACGGGTGGGCTGGCGCGACGCCACGCTGTCGCGGCGAGGCCGGGGCCCTCAGCTGGGTCCGCGCCCTGGGCCCTCGGCGTGGCTGCGCCCTGGGCCCTCGGCGTGGCGGCGCTCTGGGCCCCCGGCGTGGCGGCGAGGCGGGACGGACACCCGTAGCAGGTCGTGGGCGACGACGACGTCGGGAAACACTGCCGCCGCCTCGTCGAGGAAGACGGACGCGTCGGGGTACCGCTGTGAGAAGTGGGTGAGCACCAGGCGGCGTGCCCCGGCCTCGGCCGCTAGGCGGGCGGCCTGCGCTGCAGTCAGGTGCCGGTACCGGCGGGCCAGCTCCTCGTCGGCCGAGGTGAACGTCGCCTCGCACACGAGCAGGTCGACCCCTGCCGCGAGCTCGACGGCTGCGTCACAGATGCCGGTGTCCATGACGAAGGCCATCGACTGCGCCGCCCGCGGCACGCTCACCTCGTCGAGGAGCACCGTGCGCCCATCGACGACGACACGGCCCGTGCGCTTCAAGGTGCCGGCGTCCGACCCGCGCACCCCTCGTGATGCCAGCAGCGCCGGGACCAGGGAGCGGGCCTCGGGCTCGTCGATGCGCCAGCCGAAGGTGTCGGGCTCGTGGTCCAGGCGGCGAGCGCGGAGGGTGAACGTCGGTCCGTGCTCGACGATCCCGTCGCAGGTCACCGGGTGCTCCTCGACGCCGACGCGGTCGTCGAAGACCGAGGCGTGGCGGAGCCGCTCGAGGTACGGGGCGCCGGACGCGGGATAGGCCAGCTGCACAGGATGTGCGACCTGCTCCAGCGACAGGCGTTGGAGTACGCCGGGCAGGCCCAGGCAGTGGTCGCCGTGGAAGTGCGTGATGCAGATGTGCGTGATGTCGGAGGCAGACAGACCTGCCAGCAGGAGCTGGCGCTGGGTCCCCTCGCCCGGGTCGAACAGGATGCCCTCGGCGTCCCAGCGCAGGAAGCACGCGTTGTGGTTGCGGGTCCTGGTGGGTGCCTGGCTGGCGGTGCCGAGGACGGTGAGCTCACGTGCTGCCACCTGGCCGAGCGTAGAGGCTGGGATACGGACCCCGTGCGAGCTGGGGCACCATGGAGCCATGGGACGCCCGAGCTACGACGAGCACACGGCGCTGGTGGTCGTCGACATCCAGAACGACTTCGCCGACCCCGGCGGCTCCTTGGCCGTGCCCGGGGGCCGGGACCTCCTGCCCGTCGTCAACGCGGAGATCGATGCGGCCCGAACCGCGGGGGCGCTCGTCGTCTACACCCAGGACTGGCATCCGCCCCACACGCCGCACTTCGCCCAGGACGGGGGCCGGTGGCCGGTGCACTGCGTGGCAGGGACGTGGGGTGCGCAGTTCCCGCCCGAGCTGCAGGTCGTGGGGCCCGTGGTGCGCAAGGGGACGGGTGGCGAGGACGGGTACTCGGGGTTCTCGGTGCGCGACGAGCGTACGGGGACGGCGTCGCCCACCGAGCTCGAGTCGCTGTTGCGCCACGCTGGGATCGGGCGCCTGGTGGTCGTCGGGATCGCCACCGATTATTGCGTGAAGGAGACGGTGCTCGACGCCCGCCGCCTGGGGTTCGAGGTGACGGTGCCGGTCGGTGCAGTCCGCGCCGTGGACAGCGAGCCCGGCGACGGCGCGCGGGCGCTGGCGGCCATGGAGGAGGCCGGCGCCCTCATCGTGTGAAGGAAGCGGCCAGATCGCGCAGTGCCGGCGAGTGGTGCACTGGCGGCGGGACGCCTTGGAGGGCGCGGGCGCGCGCTGGCAGACCGTCGAGGTCGCGGCGCAACCGGGCGGCGGCGGCGGCGATCGCGTCCGATGCAGTGGGGGGCGCCGCCGTTCGCCGGCCGCCGCGCATGACGGGCACGAGCAGCGGCTCGTACCCGTCGGGCACCGGCTCTTCCCGCAGGCCGAGGACGTCGTGCTCGACGGGCAGGCGGCGCCACACCTGCTTGGCGCCCGGGAGCGTGGCTTTGCCCGGGGACAGCTTGCACACGGGCCGGTCGGCCACTGCCACCAGCTTGTAGGCGGTGTCCAGGTAGGGCGCGTCTGCCGACACCCCCATGCGCGTCCCCACGCCGGCGGCGTCGACCGGTGCGCCACTGGCGACGAGGTGGGCCAGGTCGAACTCGTCCAGCCCACCGCTCACGAAGATCCGCACGTGCGCCATCCCGGCGGCGTCCAGCCGCCGCCGCGCCTGGTGCGCCAGGTCGGCCAGGTCGCCGCTGTCGAGGCGGATGCCGAGCGGTCCCGGCAGGTCCAGCTCGCGGATCACTGCAATGGCAGTGTCGATACCGGCCAAGGAGTCGTAGGTGTCCACGAGGAAGGTCACCTGCCCCGGCCGATCCTGGGCGAAGGCCCGGAAGGCGTCGGCCTCGGTGGCGAAGGCCTCGACGTAGGAGTGGGCCATGGTGCCCGACGGACGCAGTCCGTAGCGGCGGGCGGCCTCGACGTTGCTCGTGGCCACGAACCCGGCGATCGCCGATGACCGGGCCACGGCCATGGCGGCTTCGGTGCCGTGCGTGCGGCGCAGGGCGAAGTCGACCAGCTCGATGTCGCCGGCGGCGAGCCGGCACCGGGCAGCCTTGGTGGCGATGGCGGTCTGGTAGGTGACCTGGTTGAGGAGGTAGGACTCCACCAGCTGTGCCTCGGGCAAAGGCGCCGTCACCTCGAGCAGCGGCTCGTCGGCCAGCACGACCCGGCCCTCGGGGATGGCCCAGACATCCCCGGTGAACCGGAGCTGGGCCAGTGCCTGGACCGTGTCGGCGTCGAATCCGGCCCCACCCAGCCATTCGAGCTCGTCGGGTTCGAAGCGGAACGACTCGAGGTAGGCGAGACAGTCCTCGAGGCCGGCTGCCACGAGGAAGCCCCGGCCGGGTGGCAGCCTGCGGGCGAAGAGGCTGAAGGTGGCCGGCTCGACCATGCCGCGCCGCAGGTAGCTGGCGGCCATGTTGAGCTCGTAGAGGTCCGTCACCAGCGCCGTGCCCACACCCGTCCTCCTGGTCCGGCTCGCCGGACAGCGCGCCGTTGCCAACCGGACCATCTTGGTCGACGCCGGCGACGGCCACAGGGAGCGAGCAGGGCTGGGGGCGCTCCGTCCCGGTGTCGCCGGCCAGCGCGAGCTCCAGGTCAGCGCGTCGGCCGGGTTGCCGGGCGCAGGTAGGTTGCGAACCAGTCCCGTGCCAGGGATGCCGCTGCCTGGAGGGTGCCGGGTTCCTCGAACAGGTGGGTCGCGCCCGGCACGACGGCGAGCCGGTTGGTGCAGCGCAGCTGGGCCTGGGCCCGCCGGTTGAGCTCGATGACCACCTCGTCGCGGCCACCCACCACGAGCAGGGTCGGTGCCCTGACCGCCGGCAAGCGCGCCGCGGCCAGGTCGGGGCGCCCTCCCCGTGACACGACCGCTGCGACGTCGGCGCCGGGCTCGGCCGCTGCCCACAGCGCCGCGGCCGCGCCCGTGCTGGCGCCGAAGTAGCCGATGCGCAGGCCGTGGGAGACGGCCTGGTCGCGGACCCAGCGGGTCGCCCCCCCGAGGCGGTCGGCCAACAGCACCACGTCGAAGACGTTGGCCCGGTCGAGCTCCTCGGTGGGCGTGAGCAGATCGAACAGCAGCGTGCCCAGGCCCGCGTCGTGCAGGACCCGGGCCACGAACCGGTTCCGCGGGCTCAGGCGGCTGCTGCCGCTGCCGTGGGCGAAGACGACGAGACCGGAGGCACCATCGGGGACGGTCAGATGCCCGGCGAGCTCGACGGTGCCGGCATCGACGGCCACGTCCTCGTCCGCGGCGACCCCGGCGGCCCGCCCGGCGTCCGAGGGGTGGGCGGGGGCGGGATCGGTGCCGGCCTGGGTGCGGTGGTCCGGGTCCGGCGGCGGCGGGTCGGCGTCGACGACAGGCTCGGCAGCGCGGGCGGCACGACGGCGCCGCGCCCGGTCGAGGGCGGCGGTCACCTCCTCGTCGGGGGTCTGGGCGAAGTCGACGTAGAACTGGCCGATGGCGAAGAAGTCCTCCGGTGTCCGGAGGGCGATCGCCTCGTCGGCGTCCGTGCCGATGCGTGCTTCCCATCCACGTGGCGCCACCGGCACGGCCAGCACCACGCGCCGGGCACCGAGCGCCCTCGCCACCTGGCAGGCGGCACGGGCGGTGGAGCCGGTGGCGATACCGTCGTCGACGACGACGGCGGTCCGGCCTTCGAGCGGGACGCGAGGCCGATCGCCCCGGAACCGCCGGGCACGGCGCTGCACCTCGGCGCGCTCGATCGCCTCGACGGCGGCGAGGTCGTCGTCGGTGACCCCGGCCATCCGGACGATGTCGCGGTTGACCACCCGTACTCCACCCTCGCCCACGGCGCCCATGCCCAGCTCGGGCTGGAAGGGCACGCCCAGCTTGCGTACCACGATGACATCCAGGTCGGCATCGAGCGCCGCCGCGACCTCGGCGGCGACGGGGACCCCGCCGCGGGGCAGGCCCAGCACTACCACGTCCTCGCCCCGCAGGTGCGCGAGCCGCCGGGCCAATTGCCGACCGGCATCGGCACGGTCGGTGAATGGCGTCACGAACGGCATGGTCCACCTCGGATCCTGGCGTTCCCGCCCCCGCGTGGAGCCACAGGACACGTGCCAGCACTCACGGCGGCATCAGGAGGGTGCACGCGGCGCCCCCCGGGCAGTGCTGGTGCCCGTGGGCCAGCGTCAGGCGGACCAGCGCGCTCTCCAGGTCGCGCCGGTCCAGGCCGGCCCTGCGGGCGAGGGTTGTGATGACCTCGAGGGGATCACGGCGACCATGCTGCTCGAGCAGCCCGAGGTGCCGAGCTCCCGCGCCAGCGCGTTCGTCGAGGGGCGGCGCAGCACCGGGCCACACGCCGCGCAGTTCGCGGAGGAACAGACGGACGGTGACCGGGCCCCAACCGGGCAGGGCGTCGAGCTGGGCCGAGAGCTCCGGGTAGCTCCGGTAGCGCCGACCGATCTCAGCGACGTCGTCCCCGAAGCGCTCGTGCACGGCGTCCGACAGTTCCTGCAGGCGGGTGGCGGTGCGGAAGTCGTAGCGGGTGTAGCCGCCCTGGTCGAGCAGTGCGACCAGAGCCTCCCACGACACGTGGCGAGCCTGGGCGATCCGGTTGAGCCCGGCGGCCTCCAGGACGTGAAACGTCCGCTGCGCGACGGCGGCCGAGATGCGGGTGCCGAAGAGGGTGGCCGCCAGGAACCACCGCTCGACCTGCGCGTCAGAGGCGTCGACGTCGATCCCCAGCTCACTCGAGTACCGGCCGCCCAGCGCCTCCACGAGCCGCCGCGCCATGGCCGTGGCCGTCGGCAGGCGGGTGGCGCTGCGCACCAGCGCCGTGCCACGGGCAGGTGGCGTCACGAGACGCAGTCCCGGCACAGCTGGCGTTCGGGATCCGCCAGCAGCTCCCGATGCCGAAGGAGGAAGCAACCCTGGCACACGAACTCGTCGGCCTGGCGCGGGAGCACCTCCACGACGTCTCCCTCGATGGCCGGCAGCGCACGCGCGTCCTCGGATTCCTCGGCCTCTTCCTCGACTACCGCCAGGCGCTGGGCGAGGATCTGGTCGAGGGCAGCCTCGACCTCCTCGCCTTCGAGCTCGTCCTCAGCCTCCTCGTCGCCCTCGACGACTGCCGCTCGTCCGGCAGGTAGCTCCAGCTCCTCGTCGCCGGCGTCCTCGGGCTCCTCCTCGGCCTCGAGCTCCTCGAGCGCCTCGTCGAGCTCCTGGGGACCCAGGTCCTGTTCGAGCAGTTCGTCGGTCTCGAGCTGGTGCGCGAGCTCCTCTTCGTCGTCGTCGAGCTCGGCGATGGCTTCCTCCTCGGGGGCGTGCAATTCCGGCTCGCCCTCGACGAGGTCCTCTTCCCATGCTCGGGTGGCGGCCCCGTCCACGTGCACGGTCACGATCCTCCCTCCGACGCTGGCGCGGGGGCACCGGCCGCTGCGGTCGGCGCCGGCGGCGTCGCGCGCGGCCGATTGGGCGTGAAGCGCCTCCCGGTCACCACGTCGCCACGAATACGGATGAGCACTTCGCCCGGCTCCGGCACGTGAGGGCGGGGTACGGGGCCGGTGGCCGTCGAAGCGGAGCCGGCTGGGATGGCGAGACCCCTGACCAGCACGCTCCAGGCGACGCCGGTGCGCAGATCGGTGGTGTCCACCTCGAACGCAACGGGTCGGCCCGTGACCATGTGGGCGGTCGTGCCGTCGCCGACCCGGATGAACAGGTCGTGCCCCGCGACGCTGAAGTCGACCGGCACCACGATCGGTGCGCCCCCCTCCACGGCAACGGCGACCCGGCCGTTGAGGTCCTGCTTGGCGGCCAGTGCCAGCAACCGCCAGCACTCAGCGGGACCGAGAACCTCAGAACCACGTTCATCGATCCACATGAGATGATGGTGCGCCCCGCCGCCACGCCGGTCCAGGGCCGGAGGTCCCAGGCGAGCCCAGATGCGCCACCGGCCCTTCATCCGTGGCCCCGACGGGCCTGCCGGGCACCGGGAGGGCCCGCCGGGCCGTCCCGGGCGAGATCAGGCGAGACGGCGGGCGGTGCTCGGCTGGTGCTCGGCTGCCTCCACCAGCGCGGCCACCTCTGTGCCGTCGAGCGACTCCGTGGCGGCCAGGGCGGCAGCGACGGCGTCGAGCGCAGCACGGTGCTGCTCCAGCACGTGCCGGGCACGTGCCGATTGGCCGGCCAGGATGCGGGCCACCGCGCGGTCGATGACCCGGGCCGTCTCGTCGGAGTAGTCGCGGGTGTGGATGAGGTCCTCCCCGAGGAACACCGGGCCGCGCGGTCCCCACGCCATGTCACCCAGCTCGTCGGACATCCCCCACTCCCGCACCATGCGGCCCGCCAGCTCCGTCGCGGCGGCGAGGTCGTCCTGGGCGCCGGTCGACGGCACGCCGAAGACGAGCTCCTCGGCGGCTCGGCCGCCCAAGCGGACCGCCAGGGTGTCCTCGAGGTAGGGACGTTGCTGCAGCTGGCGTTCCTCGATGGGCAGCTGCTGGGTGGCGCCGAGCGCCATGCCGGCGGGCAGGATCGTCACCTTGTGCACGGGATCGGCGTGCGGCAGGAGGTGGGCCAGCACCGCGTGGCCGGCTTCGTGGTAGGCGACGATGTGCTTCTCCTCGTCGGAGAGGACCAGCGAGGTGCGGCGCAGGCCGAGCAGCACGCGGTCACGGGCCGCATCGACGTCGGCGGCGGTGATCTGGGTGTCGCCCCGCCGCACGGCGATGAGCGCGGCCTCGTTGACGAGGTTCTCGAGGTCGGCGCCGCTCATGCCTGGGGTTCCCCGGGCCACCGCGTCGAGGTCCACGTCGGCGGCCACCTGCTTGCCGCGGCAGTGCACCGCCAGGATCCCCTTGCGCTCGTCGAGGGTGGGCAACGGGATGACGACCTGGCGGTCGAAGCGACCGGCTCGCAGGAGGGCGGGGTCGAGGATGTCGGGGCGGTTGGTGGCTGCGAGCACCACGATCCCCTCGGCTGCCTCGAAGCCGTCCATCTCGGCCAGCAGCTGGTTGAGGGTCTGTTCGCGCTCGTCGTGGCCACCACCGAGACCCGTGCCCCGCTTGCGGCCGATGGCGTCGATCTCGTCGACGAAGATGATCGAGGGCTTGCGCTGGCGGGCGGTCTCGAACAGGTCGCGGACCCGAGCCGCCCCGACCCCGACGAACATCTCCATGAATTCCGAGCCCGTGATGGTGATGAACGGCACGCCTGCCTCGCCGGCGATGGCGCGCGCGAACAGGGTCTTGCCCGTCCCCGGCGGTCCCACCAGCAGGATCCCCTTGGGGATGCGGGCGCCGATGCTCTGGAAGCGGGCCGGGTGCTGCAAGAACTCGACCACTTCCCCGATCTCCTGCTTCACCCCCTGGTAGCCGGCGATGTCGGCGAACGTCGTGGTGGGCCGCTCTGTGGCGTGCACCTTCGCACCGCTGCGGGCCCAGCCGGAGATCCCCGCCACCTGGCCCCGGGTCCGGCGTGCCAGCCACACCCAGAACGCCACGAGCAGGACGACGGGCACCACCCACAGCAGGACGTCGCCCCACAGGTTGGACGGCGGCGGGGCGTAGGAGCGCTGGACGTGGTGCTCGTCGAGCAGGGCGACGTCGGCGGCGGGCAGCGATCCCGGTGGTCCCTGGGTGGTGAACGCGGTGCCGTCGGTGTACGTGCCGTCGATCGTGCCGTTCGCCTGGTCGATCGTGACGCTGCGCACGGCGCCGGCAGCAACCTTGGACAGGAACGTGGCGTAGGAGACGGCGGGGCGATGGCTGCTGCCAGCCGGCAGGAAGGCGCTGGCCACGAGGAGGGCGAGCAGTGCCAGCCACAGCACCAGCCACGCCAGCGACGAGCGCCGTGCGCGGCCGGCGGGTGGGTGCCCCCCGGTCTCGGGCGCGCCCGGCGTGGGCCAGCGCCGCTGCCCGGGCGGGAGCGGCGTCACCGCCTCGCTCCGTCTCCTGGAGCGGCGAGCGCCGCGCCATCTGCGGGCTGGGCTCCCGTCGTAGGACGCACGGGCTCGTTCATCTCGCCACGTCGGTCACCGGACGCCTCCCGTCGTGCCGGCAGAATCCCGGGCGCAGCCCCCAGCGGTGACCGGCCCACCTGGTGGCGCGATCGGCGAGTCATGCCGGTGTGATGAGGCCGTAATGGCCGTCGAAGCGGCGGTAGAGGACGACGCCCTCCCCGGTAGCTATGTCGGCGAAGAACACGAACGGCTCGTTCGAGACGTTCAGGCGCTCGACGGCATCGTCCACCGACAGCTGGGGCGCCGGGCTGGCGGCCGGCACCACCGGGGCGACGCTGGCGAGCGCACCGCGGGCTGACGCGCCGCCGCTGGCTGACAGACCCCCGCTGGCTGACAGACCCCCGCTGGCTGACGTGGTGCCGGTGCCAGCCTGGCCTGGGCGGCCGGCGCCGTCGGTCTGAGGCGCCTCGAGCTGCTGCAGCACCAGTTGGCCGTCATCCTGCCGGGACAGGAGGCACACCTTGCCGGTGTCGAGCCAGCGGAACAAGAAGAAGTCGTCATCCATCTGCTCCATGTCGAAGACGGCTTCATCGACGCTGCACTCACGCACGGTGAACGCCTTGCGCCGTACGATCCGGCGCTCCTCGGCAGGGCGCGGGAAGACGTCGTCGCGGCGGCTGGGCAGGTCGCCGTGCCGCCACTCACCGACCGCCGGCGGCAGCCCGTGGCGCCGGTCCTCGCGCCGGCGGCGATGGTGCTCGATCTGGTCCTCCAGTCGCCGCTGCAGCAGGTCGATGGCCTCGTGCATGGTGTGGCCGGCGACGCGTGCGCGCACGAGGTCGCCATCGAGATCGACGGTCACCGTGGCCCTCGCCGGGCGCGCGCGTGCCGGGTCGGCGTGGCGTACCAGGCGAACGTGGGCGGCCAGGACGGGCTCCTCCACGTGCGCCAGCACGGTCCGCAGCCGGCGTTCGGCGTAGGCAACATCGGCCGGACCCACGGTGCCTGCGCTGGACACGGTGAGCCGAGGCCGGCTCTCAGGCGGCGGGGCCGCCGGGCGACCGATCTCCACGCCGGCCCACTGCTCGACGATGACGCCGTGTGCGACCCGGCTGTGTACGACCACCGCCTCGCCGGTGGGTGACGCCCCGCCACCCCGCGATCTGCTCGCGCCAGCTGTGAGGCCCCCCTCCGTGGCTGGTGACCCGCCGTGGCTCGCCGCCGGCGCGCTGGTTGGCCCGGCGGGGGGTGTCTCGTGCCATGGCGGACCCGCTGCGGGCACCCCGCCCGTCGCCGCTGCCGAGGCCTGCTGCCTCCCTGTCCCTGGCGCACCGGCGGCCGCCACGCCACCGCCCGGGCCGGCGCGGGGGACGGCAGCAGCGAAGGAGACGGCGACGAGGTCCCCTTCGCCGTGCACGCCGGTGGCTGCGGCGGTGCCACGCATCGGCTGCTGCTCGACGAACGCCGCCAGGGCGCGCCGTCCGCGCCGGTCGCCGTCGGGGGTGTGGACGACCGCGTCCGGTGCGTACAGGGCGAGGGCCGCTTCGACGTCACCGAGGGCGACGGCGCGGGCCCAGGCGTCCGCGACGGCAGCGGGCCGCCGCTCGGCGGCTGCGTGCAAGCCGGGATGGACCTCTTCATAGAAGGCCGGTCCCTTGCCGAAGCGGCGACGGGCTGCGGTGAGGGCACCGAAGCGTCGCTGGCGGTGGGACACTCGGGTACCCGTCCGCAGCCGGACGTCGACCGCCCGCTCGACGCCACCGTCGCGGCGGATGTCGAAATGCACGCGCGCGCCGGCGCGACGGGCCACGGGTTCGACGTCGGCCGTGGTCGCCATGAACCGCTTGCCCCGGCGCACGACAGCGATCTGGCCGCTGCCCGGGTCGTACCAGCGCACGATCCCATCCGGCATCCTCACACCTCCTTAGTCGCTGGCTGCGCGTGCAGCGTGAACCGCTCGATGGCACCGATGCCGCCCATGTCGTCGAGGGATGGTTCGGTGCAGATCTCGAGGCCACCCCCCTGGGCGAGGACGTCTGCCACGGCGTGACGCACCACGTCGGGGACCGGCGCGAGGCGGCCGCCACAGCGCGGGCAGGCCGGCGGGGGTGCCGTCCCTGCCACCAGGCGTCCGCAGGTGGAGCAGCGGGCCCCTGGTGCGTGCAGCCCGGCTCGCACGAAGAGCACGCCCACGCGCTCGTCGCTCACCGCTGCCAGCACCGCGTCGATGCCGGTGCGGGCGCCCGAGCCCCGCCCGGCGCGCTCGGCAAGATCGCCGAGGAGCGCCGAGCGTTCCTGGTGGCGCACGGCGCCCAGCACGCCGGTGGCGGCCGCAGCCACATCGGCGGGCGGCGCGGTGACCGGGACACCGACGACACCGGCGACCAGGCGGGCCATCGGGATCGGAAGCTCGGCCCGGACCTCGGCCACCACTTCGGCAGGGCCGCTCAGCACCAGCCGCTCGTGCGGTGCCGGGCCCACCACCCGTGCCAGCGCGTCGACCACGCGCCGGACGTGGCGCCGGGCGGCCTCCGCGGTGAAGCGCTCGAAGCTCCCGAGCTCCACGTCGGTGTCCACCCGCCGGGGCGGGACGTCGATCGGTCCGTCGATCTCGGTCGCCTCGCCCGCGTGCACGCGGACGAACCGGCTCTGGCGACGGTCGACGAGGACGACGACGGCCGGCGGGTACCGGTGGAGGGCCTCCCACAGCTGGTCCAGTGCGGGCACGGTGTCCACGACGGCCTCGTCGACGACGGGCACTGCCAATCCCCACGGTGCGAAGAGGCCGTTCGTCGCGCCCGAGAAGAGCACCAGCGCTCGCAGACGGCGCAGGTCGTGGTCGCCGGCCAGCCAGCCCTGGATGCGGGCGAGGTCCGCCTCGGCCGCGGCGAGCGCGTCGGGACCGAGGGCCCCGGCCTGGTCGAGCACGGCGCGCTCGAGCTGGCCGAGCACCGGCGCCAGGTCCGAGCGCCGGGGGCGGCGACGGCCGTCGATGTCGACGACGAGCGAGGTGACCGCAGGTGCGCCGCGATACCGGGCAAGTTCGCGCACGGCGCGTTCGGTCGGCGGCGACGGGGCTGGCGCGCTCATGACGTCGATGTCGTCCATGGCCGTATCTCCCTGGTGCATCCGTGCTCCTGCGGGTGCAGTCGATCCTGGATCCGAGGCTGCGCCGCGGGTGGAGGTCGGTCCAGAGGCTTCGGACCCTGGAGGGATGGCCCGGCCCCCGCGGCGGTACGTGGGGTCCCTCCACGTCGCGCCCGGCGGAGCCGTGGACGCCTCGGGCGACCGTCGCTAGCCCTCGAAGGGGGACTGCACCGCTTCCGTTGGCACAAGCGCGCTGGCGGTGGGGCAGCGATCGTGGCCGGTCGGCACCCCCATGTGGAGCCGGGCACGGCGATTCGGGACTTTCGGCCCTGCCAGGGCCGAGGTCCGCAGCGTCCGATGGCTGTGGTCTACGAGATGGGAGAGGGAGCCGCAAGGCTGAGAGGCCAGGGACGTGACCTTGGCGACCTCCAGTACCTGATCCGGGCAATGCCGGCGAAGGGAGACCGTCTTGTAGACCACGCGCGCGACGTGGTCCAGGTCCACGATCGACCGCCACCGGCGCCTGGGACGGTTGGGACGCGTCATGGTGCTCGACTCGCGGCCCTGTCGTCGAGGGCGGCGTCCACGCCATGATTGGCTGGTGACGGCCGGGGTGGCGGATGACCGCAGCAGTGCGCCCGCTGGGCGGGAGGCGGGGTTCGCGCTGCTGCCGCACACCGCCGACATCGTGATCGAGGCGTGGGGCCCGAGCAAAGTGGCGTGTCTGCGGGCGGCGGCCGAGGGCCTGGTGGCGAGCTTCGCCGACACGGCGGACGCAGCCGCCACGCGCAACGTGCCGTTCTCGTTGGCGCCGGCCCCGGATCCGGAATTGCTGCTCGCATTGCTGGAGGAGGTCATCTACACCGTCGAGGTGTTCGGCGTGGTGCCGGTCGCGATCCATCTCGAACAGACCGACGACGGCGGGCTGGCAGGCGACATGGAGGTGATCGACGCCACCCGGGTTCAGCTGGTGGGTGCCGTGCCCAAGGGGGTCTCCTATTCCGGGCTCGAGCTGCGAGCCGGCGCGGGAGGCTGGTCGTGTCGCGCCATGGTGGACGTATGACCGACGTCGGACGTACAGCCAGCCGCCCGATCGAGCTCCACCCGGACGGGCCCGATCGGTGGCGCATCGAGCCGTCGGGCTCCATGCGCGTCCCCGGGATCGTCTTCGCGTCGGAGCGCCTCCTGCCTGACGTGGTCGGCGATCAAGCACTGCACCAGGTGGTCAACGTGGCGTCGTTGCCCGGCATCGTGGAGGCATCCTTTGCCATGCCCGACGTCCACTGGGGCTACGGTTTCCCCATCGGCGGCGTGGCGGCGACCGACGTGGCACGCGGCGGCGTGGTGTCGCCAGGTGGCGTGGGGTTCGACATCTCCTGCGGCGTTCGCCTCCTTTGTTCGCCGCTTGATGCATCCGAGGTCCAACCGATGCTGGAGCCGCTCATGGACGAGCTCGCTGCCCGCATCCCCACGGGCCTGGGCGGTGGCGGGGTGTGGCACCTGCGCGACCGCACGGAGCTGTTGGCGTTGCTCGCCGGCGGCTCGCGCACGGCGGTGGAGGCGGGCTACGGCGTGGAGGCCGATCTCGAGCACTGCGAGGACCACGGCACGGTCGCCGACGCGCTGCCGTCGGCAGTGGGGGAGCGCGCCCTGCTGCGCGGTGGCCGCCAGGTGGGCAGCCTGGGTTCCGGGAACCACTTCCTCGAGGTCCAGGTCGTCGACGACGTCCTCGAGCCAGCTGTCGCCAGCGCGTTCGGGCTGAGGGTCGGTCAGGTGTGCGTCATGATCCACTGTGGGTCGCGCGGGCTTGGCCATCAGATCTGCTCTGACCACGTGCGCACCATGCGCCAGGCCATGGCCCGCTACGGGATCACCGTCCCCGACCCGCAACTGGCGTGCGCGCCGGTCGAGTCGGCCGAGGGCCGTGCCTACCTGGGGGCCATGGCAGCGGCGGCCAATTACGGGCGGGCGAACCGGCAAGCGATCACCGCTGCCGTTCGTGACGCGTTCGAGGCAGCGACCGGCACCCGGCAGCTCGAGCTCGTCTACGACGTGTCGCACAACCTGGCCAAGCTGGAGTGGCACGAGCACGGCGGCCGGCTGCGGTTGCTGTGCGTCCACCGCAAGGGCGCCACCCGCGCGTTGCCGCCCGGGCATGCCGAGCTCCCGGCCGACCTGCGGCCCGTCGGGCAGCCGGTACTGGTGCCCGGATCGATGGGCACGGCGTCGCACGTGCTCGTGGGGGTCTCGCCCGGGGGCGCGTTCTGGTCCACGTGCCACGGCGCAGGGCGCGCCATGAGCCGCCATGCGGCGGCCCGCCAGGTGCGCGGACAGGAGGTGCGCGCCGCACTGCAGGCCTCTGGCATCGCGGTGCGGGCTGCCTCGTGGCGCGGGCTGGCGGAGGAGGCGCCCTTTGCCTACAAGGACGTCGACGAGGTGGTCCTGAGCTGCGAGCGGGCCGGTCTGGCGCGGCGAGTCGCCCGGCTGCGGCCCATCGGCGTCCTGAAGGGCTGATGCCACGCTGCCAGGCCGGGGAGGTTCCTCGCACCTGTCGGTTTCTCCCACGGGCAGCCTGCAACGCGCGCCAGCTCCCTCCAACTGCCGGTCTTCCCGGCACCGCCAGGTGCGCCGGTGTGCCCGACTGCAGGTGGCCGCACGCGGCCTGCATGGGTCACCGGGCGAAGGCGTGCCACCCCAGCCACATCCACCCCAGCACGAGCACCAGCCTCCCCGACCTGGCGCGGGTGAGGCGTCGTGCCAGGTCGGGGAGGCCCACCAGGCGGCCTCGGCTGCACACAGCCACCAGCTGGGCCGACACTGCGAGGGCACCGAGCACGGCCCACACCGCGAACGTGGCGTCCCGGGCCATCACCGGCGTCCCGGTGTCCGCACGAGGAGGAAGATCACGGGTCGGAGGGCGACGGCACGCGTCAGGTCCGACGTCACCGCAGCGCCAGCTCCCACCCCAGTGCCAGCCACAACGCGCCGGCAAGGGTCTTGGCGGCCCGGTGGGCGTCGACCATGTCGATGAGGGTGCTGAGCGTCGGGTGGGCGGCACGTGGCTGGCTCACGTAGCAGAACAGCTCCCAGCCGACGACGGCGACAGCCAGGGCTGCCCACAGGGGCCATCCACGCGCCCGGGGTGCCGCCGCGGCGGCACCGGCCCGCAGGCGCCAGAGCGTCAGCGCCGCGACCCACGCCAGCGCGCCGGCGGTGACGAGGTCAGCTGGCCAGGTGAACGGACGCGTGAAGGACACCAGCGCGCCGTACCCGAGGGCGACACCGGCGCCGACGACCTGCCGGGTCCGTGGGCTGACTCGGCCGACGGCGCGGCCCGTGCGCGACACGGACCATGATGCAGCGCCCGGGCCATCCGGCCAAGGGCGGCGTGAACAGGACACCCGTCGAGGACCTTGTCCCCTGGCAGGCACCGTCTTGGGCCGCCATCCTCGATGAATGGGCCCGGTCGCAGGGATCGAAGGGAACGTGCCGTCGCCGGAGCCCACCAGTGGCGCCCCCGCCTCCCGGCGCTTCGAGGCACTGGTGTGCGACCTCGACGGCGTGGTGACCGACACGGCCTCGCTGCACCGAGCTGCGTGGAAAACGACGTTCGACGAGTTGCTGGGCCGCTGGCGGGCGGCGGGCCGCCTGGACGCGGCTGGCGCCGCGCCCTTCACCGACGACGACTACCGGACGTGGGTGGACGGCCGGCCCCGGGAGGCGGGCGTGGCGTCCTTCCTGGCGTCGCGCGGCGTGGTGCTGCCGGCCGGGTCGCCCGACGACCCGCCGGGCGAACGCAGCGCGTGGGCGGTAGGCAACGCCAAGGACGCGGTGTTCGCCGACCTCCTGCGCCGCCACGGCGTGGAGGTGTTCGCCTCGACCGTTCGCTTCGTGCAGGTGGCGCGCCGGGCGGGGATGGGCACGGCGGTGGTGTCGTCCAGCGCGCACTGCCGCCAGGTGCTCGAGCGCGCTGGTCTCGAGGGGCTGTTCGACGTGGTGGTCGACGGCGAGGTGGCCCGCGCCGGCGGGCTTCCCGGCAAACCCGACCCGGCGACCTTCCTCGAAGCCTGCCGCCGGTTGGGCGTCACCGCGGCGCGGTCGGTGCTGGTGGAGGACGCCGTGGTGGGCGTGGAAGCGGGACGGCGAGGTGGCTTCGGCCTCGTGGTCGGCATCGACCGCGACGGCACGCGCCGGGAGGAGCTGGGGCGCTGGGCAGACGTGGTCGTAGCTGACCTGTCCGAGCTCGACCCCCTCGATCTGTTCGGTGCCGGGCAGGAGGTGGGGGAGGGCCGACGGTGAACAGGTCGCGGGAGATGGCCGAGCCTCCGTTGCACGACGCGGCACCTGCGCACGTGCAGGCACAGGCTCCGGTCCCGATCTCGTCCCCGACGCCGTCCGAGACCCAGTCCCCGCATTCGCCCCCGGCCCCGTCCGAGACCGAGTCCCCGTCCGAGACCGAGTCCCCGTCCGAGACCCAGTCCCCGTCCGAGACCCAGTCCCCGTCCGAGACCCAGTCCCCGTCCGAGACCGAGTCCCCGTCCGAGACCCAGTCCCCGTCCGAGACCGAGTCCCCGTCCGAGACCCAGGCTGAGGGGTATGGCCGCCGTGTCCTTGCGCACGACGGCCCGGTGCACCTGCCAGCAGGTGTGGGCAGTGCGCTGCCACCGGACCCAGCGTGGCAGTTCGCGGTGGACGGGTCGAAGCCCACGATGCGGGTGGAGGAGAGCTGGCTGTGCGTGGCGGACGGCGTCGTGGGCACGCGCGGCAGCCTGGAGGAGGGCGGCGAGGGCAGCGATCCCCTCGTGCTGGCCGCTGGCGTCTACGACCGGCGGGAGGACGGCGGCGAGACGCTCCTGGAAGTCCCGTCGTGGACGGCGCTGGAGATGGCGCGCCCGGTGGCACCCGGCCGGCGCGTGCTGGACCTGCGCGACGGCCTGCTGCTGCGGATGGCACCCGATGGCGTGCCGCACGGCACCGGGGTCACCAGCGCCCGATTCGCCTGCCTGGCCCGTCCCGGGGTGGGGGTCCTCGTCGCCGAGGTGCCCGCGTCGGGATCCGGTGCCGACGGGACGGCGACCGAGGTGGTCGAGCGCGACGCGGCCGTGGGCGGCGGGGTGGTCGCCGTGGTCCGGACCCGGCGGCAGCGAGGCACGGTGCCGGGCGGCACCGTCGAGCGCGTGATGCGCCTGGCTGCCCATGACGCCGTGGCGCACCGGCGCCCCAGTCGGGTGCGGGCGCTGGAGGAGCTCGAGGCGGCGTGGCGGATCGGGCCGGCTGGACTGCTGGCCGAGCAGCGGGCCGCCTGGGCAGCCCGCTGGCGGCTGGCGGACGTCGAGATCGTGGGCGATCCAAAGCTCACCGCGCTGGTGCGCTTCGGTCTGTTCCACCTGATGTCGTCGGTGGCCGACCGCGGCTCGGCGGCCGTTGGTCCGCGGGGGCTCACTGGCCGTGCCTACGCGGGCCACGTCATGTGGGATGCCGACGTGTTCGTGCTGCCGTTCCTGGCGGCCACCCATCCGCCGGCGGCCCGGGCCATGCTCGAGTACCGGATCCGCCGTCTGCCCGCAGCGCGCCGCGCAGCCGCGGCCGAGGGCCGCGCCGGTGCCCGCTTTCCCTGGGAGTCGGCCAGCGAAGGAGCCGATGTCACCCCGCGCTCGGGTATCGACCAGCACGGCAACGTGGTGCCCATCCTGACGGGCCGACTCGAGGAGCACATCACCGCAGACGTCGCCTGGGCGGCGTGGCGCCTCGGTGCCTGGACCGGGCGGTGGGGCTTCCTGGCCGGTGCCGGGCGCGACCTGGTCGTCGACACGGCCCGGTACTGGGCGAGCCGGATCCGGGTGGACGACGGCGGCGTTGGCCACATCGACGGTGTCATCGGACCCGACGAGTACCACGAGGACGTCGACGACAACGCCTTCACGAACGTGATGGCGGCGTGGAACCTGCGCCGTGCCGCCGAGCTGGTGGAGCGCCAGCCCGGGCCGGGCGAGCTGGAGGAGGCCACCACCTGGCGTGACCTCGCCGACCGGTTGACCACTGGCTACGACCCGTCGGCCCGCGTGCACGAGCAGTTCGCGGGGTACCACCGGCTGGAGCCGATTATGGCGGCGACGTTGGGCGACGTCCCCGTGGCGGCAGACGTCGTGCTGGGGCACGAGCGCGTCGCGCGCTCGCAGCTGCTCAAGCAGGCCGACGTGGTCATGGCCCACCACATGGTCCCCGGCGCCCTGCCCGCGGGATCGCTCACGGCGGACCTCGCCTACTACCTGCCCCGGACCTGCCACGGCAGCTCACTGTCGCCGTCCGTGCACGCGTCGGTCCTGGCACGCGCCGGACGGCTGGAGGAGGCCAGGACGCTGCTCGAACTGGCGGCGCGCATCGACCTCGACGACCTGACGGGCACCGCGGCCGGCGGCCTGCACCTGGCCAATTTCGGGGGCATCTGGCAGGCACTCGTGCACGGGTTCGCCGGTGTCCGGGTCTCGGCGCCCGGGGACGGGGTGCTGGCGGTCGATCCCCGCCTGCCTGGGGGGTGGGAGGAGCTGCGGGTCCACCTCACCTGGCACGGCCGGGCCCTGGTGCTGCGCTGCACGGCGTCGGGCGTCCACGTCGCCACGGACGCGCCGCTCACCGTGGAGGTCGGTGGCACGTCCGTTCGCGTCGAACCACCGGGGAGGTGGGTGCCATGAACGCTGGACATGAGCCCGCGCGCGGGCGGAACCACTCGGCGGTGGCGGACGAGGGCGGGAGGCTGGTGGTCGTCTCGGGTCCCGGGGGCGACCTCGGGCAGTGGCGGGCACTGGTGGCGACGCTCGGGTCGGTGCTGGGCGCGGCCGTCGCGGTCGAGGCCACCACCGCCGAGCCTCGAGGCGCCCGCTGGGTCGATGCGCTCCTCGAACAGGCAGCGCGAGCTCCTGGTCCTGTGCTCGTGCTGCCGCCTCCCGCCGAGCCGCCCGAGCCCGCCGAGGGGGAGCCTGCCGAGCACCCGGTGCGGGCACTGCGCCATGCCCTCGCACCCTTCGACACCACCCCGGAGGTGTCCGACGCGGTCGGGCCGGTCCTGCGCGCCCTGCAGGAGCACGGCATACGGATCACGCAGCTGCACGTTCCGACCGCCGAGACCGTGCCGGCGATGTGGGAGGGGGCCGGGCACCACGCCCACGCCTGGCAGCTTGAGCTGCGCCGCCGCCACGGCGTGGGCACGGCCAGCGTCGAGGTGACCAGCGGACCGCCGGCGCTGGCGGTGGCCGCCCGCTCGGCTCAGGCCGACCTGGTGGTCCTGTGCTGGAAGCGCCGGTGGGACGACGGGCGGGCCGCGGTGGTGCGCGGGGTGCTGGCGTCCACCGGCATCCCGGTCCTGCTGTTGCCAGAGTCCTGACGCGCCGACCGGCGGGGACGACGTTCAGCGGGACGAGCTGGGCGTCGTGCCGGCCACGACGAGCTCGTCACGCAGCACTGCCACCGCCTCGCGTACCGAGTCGGCGACGGGCCGCTCTCCCGTGTCGACGGGCACGGCCCGGGGCCACGGCGCAGCGGCGGCGGCCACCGCGCGGGCCACCTGTTCGCCTGCCCCCGACACGTCGGTGCCGGTCCGGCGACGATCGCCGGCGCGTGCTGCTGCCAGCTCGGCCGGAGCGGTGCATGCCACCACGACCAGTTCGCTGGCCGTGGCGCGCGCCAGGCGCTCGGCCTCGTCCTGGGAGTGGCGGTCGGCGAAGGTGGCGTCGAGCAGTACCGACTGGCCGTGCTCGAGCGCGACGCGTGCTCGGTCGAGCATGGTCTGGTAGGTGCGAGCCGTGGCAGCCGGGCTGTGGACCGGGCCCCAGAGCGGCTCTGTCGGAAGCTGCACCTCGCCCGGCGCGAACAGCTCGCGGCGGATCTCGTCGGCGCGCAGGACGGGCCAGCCGAGGAGCTCGCCCGCGCCGCGGGCCACCGTCGACTTGCCACTGCCCGGCGGCCCGCAGATCACGCCGAGCACCACGCGGCCGGCGTGCAGGTGGTCGAGCGCCAGTGCCAGCAGGGCGCGGGCTTCCTCGTCGGTGCCTGGTGCACCCTGGTCGGTCCGCAGGCAGGCGACCTCGGCCCGGATGGCGGCCCGCAGGGCGCAGTAGTGGTGCACCAGGGCGGCCGGCAGAGGGTCGGCGGAGGCGTCGCGGTAGAGCTCGAGGAAGGTGCGCGCCGTCTGCGGTGCCCCGCGGTGCTCGAGGTCCATGAGCAAGAACGCGATGTCCGACGCCGCGTCCACGTGGCGCATCGTCGGGTCGAACTCGACGCAGTCCAGGACCCGTGGTCCGTCGTCGAGCAGGAAGATGTCGCTCGCCAGCAGGTCGCCGTGCCCGTCGCACACGCGGCCCTCGGCGATGCGTTGGTCGAACAGCGCCCGGCGTCCCTCGAGGAACGTGCTGGCCAGTTCGTCGACGCGCTCGATCGCCTCGGCGTCGAGCACGCGCCCGGCGAAGGCGGCGAGTGTGTCGAGGCACTGCCGCCACGTCCGTGCCACGGACCTGGCGCGTGCCGCGTGGTCGATGGCGGCCGAGCGTGTCGCCCGGGCGTGGAAGGCAGCCAGGACCCGGGCCAGTGGCCGCAGGTCGCGATCGGGGTCCACCCGCCCGGCTGCCACCAGGGCCGCCAGGTTGCGCTCGGCCGGCAGCCGGCGCATGACCACGGCGTGTTCCAGGATCCGGTCGGCCAGCCGCAGCTCGGCCACCCCCAGGTACACGTCGGGACTGAGCCGGCGGTTCGCCTCGATCTCCGCCTGGCAGGCCGCCTGGCGTGCCGCCGCGCTGGTGAGGTCCACGAACGGGAAGCGCACCGGCTTCTTGAGCTTGAGCACGACGTCGTCGTGGAACACGAGGATCGACACGTGGGTCTCAACCACCGATCCGGGGCGGCCGGGTGCTGGTTCGCCGACAGGCATGTGCACCTCCTTGCACGCTGCCCGCTCGTGGGGCTTCGGCCGGTCCGCTGGCCAGGACCCGCCCGCTGCCACCGGCACCGGGCACCTGCCGCCAGCTTCGTGCCGTGCCGCCAGTGCGCCCAGGGCCGAACGGCCCCGTTCTGGCTCACTGCCCGCGCGCCGGACCCTGGGCGCGGCATGGTGGGGAGATGACGCCGGTGTGGGACATGGCCACGGTGTCGCCTGCCGCCTACTGGTCGGCGGTGGCCGTCGCTGCTGTCGGCTGCGCCGGCGTGTGTGTCGCAGCTCGCCGGCGACCCGGTCCCTGGCGCGGCGCGGTCGCCCGCGTCGTCGGGACGCTGCTGGCGGCAGACGCCGTGACCTACTCGGTCGGGCTGGTGGTCCAGGGCACGTGGTCGGCGCGTACGGACCTGCCGTTGGCGCTGTGCAACGTCGGGGTGCTGGTGGCCGCCACCGCCTGCTGGTGGCGGCGGCCGCTGCTGGTGGAGTTGACCTACTTCTGGGGACTGGCCGGCACCCTGCAGGCCGTGGCCACGCCCGACCTGAACGTGGGCTTTCCCCATCTCGTGTTCTTCGAGTACGTGGTCGGCCACCTCGGCATCGTGGTGGCCGCGCTGTTCCTGGTGGTGGGCATGCGCCTCGTGCCCCGACCCGGTGCCGTCGGGCGGGTGGCCGCGGTGACGGCGGGCTACACGGCCTTCGTCGGCCTGGTCGACGCCCTCACCGGTGCCAACTACATGTTCCTCCGTTCCCCACCGGGGGAGTGGACCCTGCTGCGCCTGCTGGGCCCCTGGCCCTGGTACGTTCCGAGCGCAGCGGCCGTCGGCATCGTGCTGATCGTGCTCCTCGACCTCCCGTTCTGGCGGGGGCGGCGCGCGGCCCGGGACGGCCGGAGCCGCGGCGCACCGGTTGCCGGCGCACCGACCGCCGGCCTGCCGGGCGCGGCCGGGCGGTGAGGGGCGTGGGCCGGCCGCAGTGGTTGGGGTGGCGGCGACGGTTGGTGCGCCGCCGGTGGGTCCGACCCCAGGAGCCGTTGCCGGACCCGGCGCAGGGCGCGCCGGGTCTGCGGCTGCACCGCTGGCGGGACCTGGCCGTGGTGGGGACCGCCCTGGCTGCCTTTGCCTCGGGTTTCGGGCAGTTCGGCGCGGTGGCCGCCCTGGGCGACGTGGCCCGCGCGTTCGGCCATGCCTCCCATGGGGCCACCCTGGCGGAGCAGGCCGGTCTGTCGGGGACCGAGCTCGGGCTCGGGTTGGCCGTGATCCGTCTGGCGTCCCTGGGCGGCCTCCCGGTTGCGGGGACGGCCGACCGCTTCGGCCGCAGGCGCCTGCTGCTTCTGACCGTGGCCGCCGGGCTGCTCCTGACGGCGGTGGCCGCAGCCAGCCCGGGGTACTGGTGGTTCGTGGTGATCTTCGCCTGTGGCCGGCCACTGCTCAGTGCCACCAACGCCGTGGCCCAGGTCATGGCAGCCGAGCAGACGGGCGCGGCCGACCGGGCCAAGGCGGTGGCCCTGGTGGCTGCCGGGTACGGCGTGGGGGCGGGGCTGACGGCGGTGATCCACGGGCTGGCCGGTGCCATCGGGTTCCGGGGGGTGTTCGCGCTGGCGCTGGTGCCGCTGGCCCTGCTGCCGCTGCTGTCGGCGTGGATCTCCGAGCCCGACCGCTTCGCGGTGGCAGCGGCAGCCACCGATCATCCCCTGCCCGTGCTCGGTGCCGTGGGCCGGCGCTTTCGCGGCCGTCTCGCCGTGCTCCTGGCCCTGGCCTTCGCCGTGTCGGTGATCACCGGTCCGGCCAACAGCTTCGTCTTCCTCTATGCCCAGAACGTGCGGCACCTGCCCGGGGTCGTCACGGCCGCGATGGTGGTCGGTGCCGGTGCGACGGGCCTTGCCGGTCTGCTGATCGGGCGCTGGATGGCGGACCACGTCGGGCGCCGGCCCACCGGCGTCGTGGGCATGGCGGGGATGGCGATGTGCGGCACCCTCGCCTACAGCGGCTCGCGCCCGGCGCTGGTGGTCGGCTACGTCCTGGGGGTGCTGGCCGGATCGGTGTTCGCCCCGGCTGCGGGCGCACTGGTCAACGAGCTGTTCCCCACGGCGGTGCGGGCGTCGGTGGCGGGATGGTGGGTCGTCTCGGGGGTGCTGGGCGCGGTGGTGGGCCTGGTGTCGTTCGGCGCGGTGGCGGACGTGGGCAACCGCTTCGCCTGGGCTGCGGCGGTCACCTTCCTGCCCACCGCTGCCGCAGGTGCGCTGTTCTTCCTCGTGCCCGAGACCGCCGGCCGCGAGCCGGAGGAGGTTTCCGAGCGGGCCGGCTGATGCGATCCTCTCCGGCACTCCCGCCGGCGCGTCCGACGGCGCGCCTCAGCCCAGCAGGCGACGAACCTGGGCGGCGATCTCGAGGTCCTCGCGGGCGGTGACGACGGCGGTGGCCACCGGTGCCCCCTCCGCCCCGATGGCCCAGGCGTCTGGCGCCGTCCCGTCGACGTCCGAGGTACCGGGGGCGGCGGGGATGGCCTCGGCGTTGCGCCGCTCGTCGAGCTCGACGCCGAGGAAGCCCAGGCCATCTGCCGTCAGGGCCCGGATCGTCGGGGCGTGCTCGCCCACCCCGCCGGTGAACGCCAGCGCGTCGAGGCCGCCCATGGCGGCGGCCATGGCGGCGACGGCGCCGCGCAAGCGGTGGACGTAGACGTCGACGGCCAGGGCGGCCTCGGGGTCTCCCTGGCCGTAGCGGCGGAGCAGGACCGCCATGTCCGCCTCGCCCGCCAAGCCCGAGAGCCCCGAGCGGTGCTCGAGGGCGTCGGCCAGGTCGGCCGGTGCCATGCCGGCGTGCTCCTCCAGCCACAGCAGGAGCCCAGGGTCCACGCTGCCCGATCGGGTCGCCATGACCAGTCCGTCGAGGGGTGTGAAGCCCATGGTGGTGTCCACCGATCGGCCGCCGTGCACGGCGCACAGCGAGGCGCCCGCGCCCAGATGGCAGGTCACGATGCGCAGGGTCTCGAGCGGGCGGTGAAGCAACGCCGCGACCCGCCGGGCCGCGGCGGCGTGGGAGAGCCCGTGGAAGCCGAAGCGCCGCAGCGGCCAGCGCTGGCGCCACTGGGCCGGCAGGGCGTAGGTGGCGGCCGGCGGGGGGATGGTGGCGTGGAAGGCGGTGTCGAAGCAGGCCACCGCCGGCACGTCGGGGAGGACGGCACGGGTGGCGTCGAGGGCGTGCAGGGACGGTGCCTGGTGCAACGGCGCCAGGTCGCCCAGGGCCCGCAGCTCCCGTTCCACCGCGGCGTCCACCCGGACCGGGCCGGCAAAGCGCGTGCCCCCGTGGACCACCCGGTGGCCCACGGCGTCGACGGCACCGAAGCCGGCGACCGCCCCACGCAGGGCGTCGAGGGTGGACGGGTCCCGGGGCGGAGGCAGGTCGGCGGCGGCGACGAGCCGGTCGTGGGGGTCGAGCACCCGCAACTTCAGGCTGCTCGACCCGGCGTTCACCACCAGGATCCGCACCGGCGAGCTCCCTGGGGGTCGAGGAAGACACTTCGCGTGCCCGCCCCGCGTGGTCGTCGGGGTACCGCCATGCGGGCGAGCGGCAGGCGCCGCTCGGGGAGAACCCCGAGGCCCTGCGATGGCCGTGGGCAGCCATCCCGGCGCGTGCGCCGGCGACCGGTCATCGCAGCGGGTCTGGCCAGGCCCATTCGCGGATCTCGGGCGGGTCCTCCCCGTGGTCGCGGGTGTACTGGCGGCAGCGCAGCCGGCGGTCTGCCATCTCCTGGCGCAGCCGCCCCGCCCGCGCCGCGAGCCCGGGTGTGCGGTCGATCACGTCCATCACGAGGTGGAAGCGGTCGAGGTCGTTCATCATGACCATGTCGAAGGGCGTGGTGGTCGTGCCTTCCTCCTTGTAGCCGCGGACGTGGATCGAGTCGTGCGCCCGCCGACGGTAGGTCAGGCGATGGATGAGCCACGGATAGCCGTGGTAGGCGAAGACGACGGGCCGATCGGTGCCGAACAGGGCGTCGAACTCGGCCGGCGGCAGGCCGTGGGTGTGCTCCTCGGGTGGCTCCAGGCGCATCAGGTCGACCACGTTGACGACTCGGACCTTCAGCTCCGGGAGCCGGTCGCGCAGGATGGCTGCCGCCGCCAGGGTCTCGAGGGTGGGGACGTCCCCGCAGCAGGCGAGGACGACGTCGGGTTCGTCACCGCCGTCGGTGCTGGCGAACTCCCACATGCCCGCGCCGCGGGTGCAGTGGACGACGGCCTCCTCCATGGTGAGCCAGGTGGGCGCCGGCTGCTTGCCGGCGACGACGACGTTGACGCAGTGGCGACTGCGCAGGCAGTGGTCCACCACCGCCAGCAGGCAGTTGGCGTCGGGCGGCAGGTAGACGCGGATGATGGCCGCCTTCTTGTTGACGACGTGGTCGATGAATCCGGGGTCCTGGTGGGAGAAGCCGTTGTGGTCCTGGCGCCAGACGTGCGACGACAGGAGGTAGTTGAGCGAGGCCAGCGGTCGCCGCCAGGGGATGTCCCGGGTGACCTTGAGCCACTTGGCGTGCTGGTTGAACATCGAGTCCACGATGTGGACGAATGCCTCGTAGCAGTTGAACAGGCCGTGGCGGCCGGTGAGCAGGTACCCCTCGAGCCAGCCCTGGCACAGGTGCTCGGAGAGCACCTCCATGACCCGGCCGTCCGGAGCGAGCCGGTCGTCGGTGGGGAGGATCTCGGCATCGAAGGTCCGGCTGGTGGCCTCGAGGGTGGCCCCGAGGCGGTTGGAGACGGTCTCGTCCGGTCCGAACAGGCGGAAGCGGTCCGGGTTGGCGGCGAGCACGTCGCGCAGGTAGCGGCCGAGCACGGCGGTGGCCTCGGATTCGGGATGGCCGGGCCGGTCCACGGCCACCGCGTAGGAGCGGAAGTCCGGGAGCACCAGGTCCCGCATGAGCGCCCCCCCGTTGGTGTGCGGGTTGGCGCTCATCCGGCGGTTGCCGACCGGGGCCAGGGCGGCCACGTCCTCGCGCAGGCGACCGGCGGCGTCGAAGAGCTCCTCGGGCCGGTAACTGCGCAGCCAGGCCTCGAGGAGCCGGAGGTGCTCGGGGTTCTCCCGGACGTCGGGGATCGGCACCTGATGGGCGCGGAAGGTGCCCTCTACCGGTACCCCGTCGACCTCCTTGGGACCGGTCCAGCCCTTGGGTGTGCGCAGCACGAGCACCGGCCACCGGGGCCGGGTGGGATCGTGCCTGGAGCGGGCGTGGTGCCAGATGCCGAGGATGTCGTCGACGATCTCGTCGAGTGCATCGGCCAGCAGGCGGTGCACGGTGTCGGGATCGTCACCCGCCACCTCGACCACCCGGTGGCCGTAGCCTTCGAGCAACGCGTGCAGCTCGGCATCCGGTACCCGGGCGAGCACCGTGGGATTGGCGATCTTGTAGCCGTTGAGGTGCACGACGGGCAGCACGGCGCCGTCGCGGACGGGATCGAGGAACTTGTTGGAGTGCCAGCTTGCGGCCAGCGGTCCGGTCTCCGCTTCGCCGTCGCCGATCACGCAGCAGGCGATCAGCTCAGGGTTGTCGAACACCGCCCCGTAGGCGTGGGCCAGTGCGTACCCGAGCTCACCGCCTTCGTTGATGGAGCCGGGCGTCTCGGGGGCGGCGTGGGACGGGATGCCGCCCGGGAAGGAGAACTGACGGACCAGGCGGGCCAGACCGGCTTCGTCGGGCCCGACGGCCGGGTACAGCTCGCTGTAGGTGCCCTCGAGGTAGGCGTTGGCGACGACGGCCGGCCCGCCGTGTCCCGGGCCGGTCACGAAGATCATGTCCAGGTCGCGCTGGCGGATGATGCGGTTGAGGTGGGCGTAGATCAGGTTGAGCCCTGGCGAGGTTCCCCAGTGGCCGAGGAGCCTGGGCTTGACGTGCTCGGGACGCAGAGGCTCGCGCAGCAGCGGATTGGCGAGCAGGTAGATCTGTCCGGCGGCGAGGTAGTTCGCCGCACGCCACCAGGCATCGATCCGGCGCAGGTCCTCGTCGGTGGCCCGACGGGCGCCGCCTGGCGTCGTGACGTCGGATGGTGTCGGATGCGGTGGTGTCATGGCTGCTCCTCGGTTCCCGTCTCCCGTTCGCGCCAGCGTCCGCTCATGGCCCGGCACCGGCGTGCTCGAGGTCATGTGCCAGCGAGGCGCACGTCGGGAGGGGGCCGATGCGCTGGCGTTCGACGGAACCGACGTCCAGCGTGGGGACCTGCCACGTCGCCGCCGACCAGCGCACGGCGTCGTCGGCTGCGTTCCACCACCACGGCGACGGCAGCTCGCCGGTCCGCAGGACGTTGGCGACGAGTGCCTCGCTCGGTGCCCGGGTGAGGAGTCCACCGTGGAAGGCGGGCACCACCGCGGCGGGGAACGGGAGGTCGGGAGGCTCGGGTGAGGCGACGGCGTCGGCCAGGGGGAGGAGGGCGAACTGGTCCACGCCCGACAGTGGACACGACAGCAGCGGCCGCAGCAAGGGCGCCGAGGCGTCGATGGACAGCAGGAACGGGCTCTCGGGGGAAAGGTCGATGGGGGCGATCGGTTGGAACGCGTCGCTGATGCTGCGCAGGCCGTCGCGGGTCACCACGCCCCAGCCGGTCGTGCCCACCGGCGGGTACGAGACCCGGCCGGGCGCCAGCAACGGGCTGGCCATCACCAGGGCGTGCACCGGCGCGCCCGGCGTGACCTCGAGGTAGAGCTTGGCCACGAGCGCGCCCTCGCTCTCGGCCACGATGTCGACGTCCTTGCCGGTGGCATCGTGCAGGGCCGTCACTTGCACCGCCATGAGCGTCACCAGGGACGTGAGCGGCTTGACCGTATCCGTGCCGTCGTAGGGCAGCGGCTGCCCATCGGCGCCCAGGCCCCGGTAGGAGAATTGGACCTCGTCGAAGTTGCCGGGGACCGGGTGCACGGGTTCGCCGCGCCAGATCGAGCCGTAGCCGGACACGACCAGCACCGGTTGGCCGTGGAGGGGCACCGGAGGGGGCGGGGCGGGTGCCGGCCGTGGAGAGGCGGCCTCGGCGGCGCGGGCACGGTCGAAGCCCACGCTGGCGCCCCCCACCACCAGTCCCGCCAGCAGCACGAGGCCAACAGGGACCACGGGCAGGACGCGGGCTCGCCGGCGACCGACCAGGGCCCGCACCAGCGCGGCCCACGCCCACGCCTCGAACACGCCTGTCACCGCTGCGACCAGGGGGACGGCCCATCCCGGGGCCGGAGCGGCCGCCAGGCTGCCCAGCGTGACGACGAGGAACGTCGCCAGCACCACGCCCATGGCCTGCGGCGGCACGCCTCGTCGCCACCACCGGCTGTCGATGGCCATGGGGTGGGCGATCAGCGCGATGAGCAGCGCGGTGGGGACGGCCACGAAGAACAGCCACGACACCGGGACGAGGGCGAGGCCGAAGAGCATGGCCGCCGGTGGGGCAAGGAGCAGTCCCAGGGGAATGGTGGCGGCCGTGGCTTGTGCCAGCAACCGGCGCCATGTGGGTCGGGGCGTGCCGGCGGGCCAGGCGAAGCCGACGGACAGCCCCGTCAACGTGCCGCGCACCGCGAGCAGGGCCACCGCCTCGAGCGCGAACTGGAGGGCGGTGCGGTGGTAGACGGCCAGCCACCGAAGGTCGTGGAACACGCCGAAGGGGACCGGCGCTCCCGCTTGGACGGTGAGAGGGCCGGCACCCTGCGGGCCGACCGACACCACCAGCAGCGCTTCGAGAACGTTCGCGCCCACGCACAGCGCCAGCAGTCCCCGCAGGGAAGCGATGCGCGCGCCGGCAACCGTGCTCGCCGCCATCACGGGCGATCTTCCCATAGGCATCGGACGGGCGGTCCTGCACCGGAGCGTCTCGGCCACCCGGCCAGGTCGGCCAGTTCGCTCAGGCTGCGGGTGTCGGTCGGTCACCGGTCTGCTGCCGAGGCGGCGCGGCAGCCGGCTGCGGCCCGACGGGTTGCCGGCCGACGGGTTGCCGGCCGATGGGTTGCGAGGCGGCGAGGGCGATGCCGTTGCCGCCGGATCGTTTGGCCTCGTACATGGCGCGGTCCGCGCGCGTGATCAGGGCCGCCGGGTCGGTGTCCTCGGGGAGCGACATGGCGACGCCCACGCTGCAACGGAGCGGCACCTGGCGGTTGCCGACCTCGATGGGTGCTGACGCGACCTCGGAGCGGATTCGTGTGGCCAGTGCCAAGGCGTCACGCGCCTCGCGCAGCTCGGTTGCCACCACGAACTCGTCGCCCCCGAGCCGAGCGACCACGTCGCCGTCGCGTGTGGCCGCCCGGAGGGCTCCCGCCGTCGCTCGGAGCGCCGCGTCCCCGGCATCGTGCCCGAACGTGTCGTTGATGGGCTTGAGGCCGTCGAGATCGACGAACAGCACCGCCAGCGGCGAATCGTGCCGGCGCGCACGGGCGAGGTCCCGGTGCAACGCTTCGAACGCGGCGGACCGGTTGAGCAGACCGGTCAGCGCGTCGCGCGTTGCCGACCGCACCAGCTGGCGGCGTTCGTCGGCGCGCTGGCGCAACTGTTGCGTCAGCCGCTGGACCGAGTCCTGTACCACATGGCCGGGTTGGCCGGGCAACGGTTGGTCGAGCACCGGGTGGCCCAGGTCCTCTGCTGCCAGAGCGTTGGCCTTTGCGTGCAGGCCTCCCAGCGTCCCGACTACGTCGTCGAAGGCCTGGATGGTCTCCGCCAGCTCCCGCGGCCCCCGCGGCGCCAGGAGCGTCTCGTCGAGGTGGCCACGGCCCACTCGCCGGGCGGCAGCAGCCAGGGCCAGCAGCGGCCGGGCCATCGCGTTGGCGAGCAGCACGGTGCACGCCACGATGACACCGGTCACCGCTACCGCCACCCCGACGTCCTGGGCGAAGCCGCGAAGTGCGTGGGCATGGGCCGATGTCGCGGTGGCGACGATGTCGGCAGCAGCGGCATCGGCCACCGCCGCGAGGTCCTCGACCCGGCGCACCCCGCTCGACATGGCGGCCGCAACGGCCGAGGGGTCGCCGGCCAGGGGAACAGGGGTGCCGGTTAGCCCGGCTCGTTCCGCCTGGCCGATGGTGACGGCGAAGGCTGCCACCTCGGGGTCGTGCTGGTAGACGTGCCATGCCGCTGTGGCTCGGGGGCCGAGCCGGTCGGTGAAGGCCGCGGTGGCCGTCGCGAAGCGGGACTCGGCGTCGAGCAGGGCCGTGGTGGCCGCGGGCGTGGGCGGTCCGGAGAGCAGGGCATCGGTGGCTTGCGCCTCGTCCTGCCCGGCAGCGACGCCGAGGTAGACCTGGCGGAACACGGTCAGCTCGAGGGCGAAGCGTCCGGGTGCTCCGGTCACCGCCCGACTGGCGAGCGTGCGTTGCATCGTGTGCAGCCACAGTGCATCGACGTCCGTGGTGTAGGTGGTGAACAGCGCGTCGACGGCGGAGAACGACGCGCTGGCGGTGTCGAGTTCCCGGCGCATCTCCTGCAGGCGAGCGAAGTCCGACTGCAAGGTCGCGGTGGAGCGAAGCACCGGATCGGCGTCCACGGCGCGCCGGCCGCGGACGAGGTCGCCGCGTACGTCCATGCCGAGCATGGCACCCGCCTCCGACGGGCTGAGGTGGTAGCGGGAGGCAGCAGCGATTACCTCGGAGGGCAGGCGTTCGTCCAGCAGCGCGCTACGGGCGTGGAGGATCCGCACCAGCGTTCTCGAGTCGGCGCCGATCACCCCGGCCCGGCTGGCGTCGCCGAAGGAGGAGGTCGCCCCGGCGATCTCGAGGGCAACCACGGCCAGTGTTGGCACCAGGACCAGCAGGAGCAGCATGCTGCGCACCGACATGACCGGCACGCGACGTCGCGCTGCGTGGCGTTGCCCCTCGTCACCCCCTGGCGTCCCTGCGGTCACCTGCGCCTCCCGATGACCCCACGCTAGGGCGAATCGGACCGGCGGTGGGCTCCCCATCATGGGCCGTGACCTTCGGCCCTGGGCGCCGCGGCGGGCGAACCGTAGCGTTGGTGGCGACAGAACGCGATCGTGGTGCGGGAGCGCCCCGAGATGCCCGGTACGCCGGCCAGCGACGTGCCGCCCTTCGCGGCAGCCGAGGTCGGGCCGGTGTCGGCGGCCGGGGGTGGAAGGTGTCGAGGAGCACGGGAGAACAGCCAGGGAGACGGGGATAGCAGGGCAAGCGAGGAGGCCACGGGTCGGGCTGGCCACGGGTCGAGAGGTACGTGGAGGAGGTCCTCATGCGTGCGAAGGATGCGTGCCGCAAGGTTCCGGTGACGGTGACGCCGGAGCGAAGCGTCGGCGAGGTTGCCCGGCTCATGGACGAGACGGCCGTCGGTGCCGTGGTCGTGGTCGACGGCGACCGACCGGTGGGCATCGTGACCGACCGGGACCTGACGGTTCGGGTGCTCGCACGGGGTCTGCCGATCGACGCCCGGGTCGACGCGGTCATGACGGCCGACCCGGTGACGATCGACGGTGACGCCGACCTGCGGGAGGCCGCCGACACGTTGGCACACCACCCCTTCCGGCGACTGCCGGTGATCGAGGGCGGACGGATGGTCGGCATGCTCAGCACCGACGACCTGGTGGTGGACGCCGTGTGGGAGCTGGCGGAGCTGGTGCGGCCGGTCACCGGGCAGGTGATCTTCGGTCATCGCGACGTGGCGGCTGCGGTTCCCGCCGTGCGGGACTGACGCACTGGGGGCCCCACCCGTGACCGAAGCACCGCCGGTATGGCCGGCGATTCCCCGACAGATGGGACGACGCTGGCCAGCGCCGAACATGGCCGACTACAGCGCGGCGCGCGCCAGCTTCAGTTGGGAGGCGGCCGCGCTGGCGCTCGACGGTCTTCCCGGCGGGCGGGGGCTCAACATCGCCCACGAAGCCGTCGACCGCCATGCAGCCGGTCCGCGCCGTGACACGGTGGCGCTGCGGTGCGTCGACCGCCGGGGTGGACACACGACGGTGACCTACGGCGAGTTGGCAGGGCGCTCGGCCCGGTTCGCCAACGTGCTGGCCGAATTGGGTGTGGCCCCTGGGGAGCGGGTGTTCTCGCTCCTGCCGCGCACGGCGGACGTGCATACGGTGGCGATGGGCACCTTCAAGCATCGTGCCGTACTGGCACCGTCGTTCGCCGCCTTCGGCCCCGAGCCGATCCGCCACCGCCTCGAGCTGGCGTCGGCCCGGGTGCTCGTGACGACGTCGGCCCTGTACCGCCGCACCATCGCCCCCATGCTCGACTCGCTGGCCGGGCTGCACCACGTGCTGCTGGTCGACGGCGACGACGCCGACGCCTCCGCCCGCCGGGGCCGGGGAGCCGACGTCCGGGCCCTCCCGCAGCTCATGGCGGTGGCCTCGGACCAGTACGAGATCGGGCCCACCGACCCCGAGGACATGGCCCTCGTGCACTTCACGAGCGGCACCACGGGCACGCCGAAAGGTGCCATCCACGTGCATCGGGCAGTGCTGTCCCATTACGTGACGGGCAGGCTCGCCTTGGACCTGCACCCGGACGACGTCCTGTGGTGCACGGCGGATCCAGGTTCGGTGACGGGGATGTCCTACGGCGTGGTATCGCCCCTGACCCACGGCGTGACCACGGTGGTCGACGAGGGTGACGTCGACGCTGCCCGCTGGTACGAGCTGCTGGAGCGTGAGCAGGTCACGGTGTGGTACACGGGGCCCACGGCGTTGCGCGTGCTGGTCCAGGCCGGACCACGGTTGCCGGCCCGCTACGACCTGAGCCGCCTGCGGTTCATCGCCAGCGTGGGTGAACCGCTCAACCCTGAGATCGTCGTGTGGGCCCACGACGTTCTCGGACTGGCCGTGCACGACAACTGGTGGCAGACCGAGACCGGCGGGATCATGATCGCCAACGTTCCCTGCATGGACGTCAAGCCCGGGTCCATGGGCAAACCGCTGCCCGGTGTCGAGGCAACGGTCCTGCGCACCGACGAGCAGGGCGAGGTGCTGGTCGGCCACGACGGGCAGGCACTGGAGGCGCCGGTGGGTCAGCAGGGTGAGCTGGCGCTGCGCCCCGGATGGCCGTCGATGTTCCGGGGCTATCTCGGCGACAAGGCCCGCTACGGCGCGCGTTTTCGGGGTGGGTGGTACCTCACCGGCGACCTCGTACGCCGCGACGAGGACGGGTACTTCTGGTTCGTCGGACGGACTGACGACGTCGTCGTGTCCGGCGGACAGCTGATCGGGCCCTTCGAGGTCGAATCGGTGCTGCTCGAGCACCCCGCGGTCGCCGAGGCTGCAGTGATCGGGAAGCCGGACGCGGTGGCGGGCGAGGTCGTGAAGGCATTCGTGGCGCTGCGCCACGGGGTCCTGCCCTCGCCCGAGCTGCGCCTGGAGCTCATGGCACTGGCCCGCCGGCGCCTCGGTGCCGCGGTTGCGCCACGGGAGATCGAATTCCGCCCCGCGCTGCCCCACACCCAAAGCGGCACGATCATGCGGCGGCTGCTCAAGGCGGAAGAGCTGGGCGTTGCGAGTGGGGACGTGTCCACCGCCGAGGCGACACGGTGAACGGTCCCGGGCTGCCGCCAACGATCGGCCCAGAGGCGATGCCAGGTCGCGGGAACGGTGCAGGGAGGAGAGCCCGATGAGCGAGCGTGACGAGCACGAGCATCAGGTGCAGCCGCACGCCGGCGCGAAGTCGCGGCCACCGGCCGAGCACGGTGAGCTGCACCGGCATGCGAGGGAACACCGGCGCGCAGGGGAGGACCGGGACGTCTGCCGTCGCTGTGGTGCCAACGAGCACGTCCATCGCGGGCTGTGCCGGCGGTGCCGGCGCGTGCTGATGGGCGAGGGCAGCGTCGTGACCGAGGAGAAGGTGCCCGAGCCGCACCAGGCCCAGCCCGAGCCGTTGCACCGCCCGCCCTGGAAGCGTCGGGGCGCCTGAGGTTCCCGCCGAACCCGAAGCGCCTGCCAGCCGCCACAGCCACAGCCACAGGCGACCCCGGAGGCGTTGGAACGCTCGCGTCGTCGCTCGCCGATCGGTCGCCCACGGTGGCCGCGATCTGTGCCCATCTGCTACGAACACGGCAGGGCGGCGTGGTGCCGCCGGCGACCACGAGCGAAGGGCGACCACGAGCGAAGGGGACGGCGCGCATGCGCCTGGGCATCACGGCGTTCCTCACCGACCGCGCCATGGGCCCGGTCGAGTTGGCGAGGGCGGTGGAAGAGCGCGGCTTCGACAGCCTCTACTTGCCGGAGCACACGCATCTTCCCGTGGGGGCCGATGTCCCCCCGGCACTGGTCGCGGGCGTCGCCGGCGACGAGTACCGCCGGAGCCTCGATCCGTTCACCGCGCTGGCGGCCGCGGCCGCGGTGACGGCGCGTATCCGGTTGGGCACGGGCGTGGCGCTGGTGGCGCAGCACGATCCGATCGTGCTCGCCAAACAGGTGGCGACGATCGACTGGCTGTCAGGTGGTCGCTTCGTATTGGGTGCCGGCTTCGGATGGAACCGGGCGGAGGCAGCCGACCACGGCGTCGACTTCACGCACCGGCGCGCCGTGGCGCGCGAGAAGGTCCTGTGCATGCGGGCGCTGTGGACGGACGAGCGCCCCGAATTCCACGGTGCGCACGTCGAGCTGCCACCGTGCTGGGCATGGCCCAAGCCGCGCCAGGCACGGCTCCCGGTGCTGCTGGGCGGGGCAGCCGGCCCCAGGCTGTTCGCGGCCGTGGCCGAGTACGGCGACGGGTGGATGCCCATCGGCGGTTCGGGGCTGGCGGCGGGGATCGCCGCCCTGCGGCGGCGTGCGGCGGCTGTAGGGCGCGACCCGGCCGAGCTCGAGGTGGTGCCGTTCGGGACGATCCCCGACGAGGGGAAGCTGGCCCACTACCGGGACGTGGGCGCCACCGAGGTCGTCCTGCGCGTCCCTGCTGGTCCTCGGTCTGCGATGCTGCGCGTGCTCGACGACTACGCCCGCTACGTGGGCTGTTGACGGCAGAGCCCGCCGGCTGCAGTCGGACCGGCAGGCTGCGGAGCTGATCCGGCAGTTGGCGGGGGGTCACTGCCGGCCGGCGTCCGCAGCCAGCGAGTCCGACGGGTCCGGCGCTCCTGGCGGCGATGCCACCGCCGATCCCAGATGTCATTCTCATCCCGCCGGCCCCGGCCGGGTCAACCGTTTGGGTGCGGGTTGTGCGAACGGCATCAGGCGGGGACGCACCGGCTGCGAGGAGCCAGCGCGTGCGGTTCGGCCCCTGTTGACCCTGGTGTGCGACCAGGCACCCACATACCGTCACAGCCGGCATATAAATGTCACAAATTGTGGGTACACTGACTGGAACGGTGGCAGCAGGCGGGTCAGGGTCCGGTCACGCGCGGGGCCCTGGGGCGGGAGGAGGTCCGACGGGTACACGGACGTCAGAGGCGCAGACCCTCTCGCCGGTCGTGACGGCCCGGCTGGCCGGGGCACTGCTGGTGGGCGCTGGTCTCACCGGCGTGCCCCTCGCCGTACTGCCGAGCACGGTGCGGGGCAACCTGGTGGGGCTCACGGCGCTGTCGATCGCCACGTTGGCGGTGGGAGCCGTCACCCTGGTGCTGCCCTGGGGTCGCTGGCCCGCGCGGGCCCAGCTGTGGGGGCTGGCCCTACCGGTGAGCGGCCTGCTGTTCGGGCGCGGCGTCATCTTCGGACCCCACGACGAGACCAGGGCCCTGTTCTACGTGGTGGTCGGCGCCTGGATCGGCATCTCGCAGGGCCAGTTCGTGTCACTGCAGGCCGTGCCGCTGCTGACAGCTGCGTACCTGGCGCCCCTGGCCGTCGCGCACGACCCCGTGACGCCCCACGTGGGCCCGCTGGTGCAAACGCTGCTCGTCTACGGTTGCGTCGCCGAATCCTTGGCCTGGGTGGCCCAGCGGCTGCGGCGGGCCGAACACGTGGGTGCCCAGCGCCTGCAGGGGATGGACTCGTTGCTGCGCGCCGCCACGGCGCTCGCCTACGAGCTTGAGCCGGCCGGAGCGACGGCCACCATTGCCGGCCTCGGGCGCGACCTGCTGGGGGCGGCCGAGGCCGTCGTGTACCTCGTGACCGACGACGGCCAGTTGGTGCGCGAGCGGCGGACCGGTGGCGCCGCGGGGGCCGAGCGTGCGGCCAGGGCCCAGCGAGCTGCAGCTGCGTCCCTGGCACAGGCCACGGTGTCGAGCGGATCGGCGGCACCTGGTGCGACCGACGGTGGGGACGGGCCGCCTGCAGGGGTCACGGACGATGCCGATGCGGTGCCGGCCGAGGCCCAGCGGGCCATCGCCGACGTGCAGGTGGTTGCCGCTCCTGGGCCTGCAGGGCTCTCGCTGTTCCTGCCCCTGCTCGGGACGACGGGGCCGCTGGCCGCGCTCGAGCTCCGCCGCTGCGGAACGGACGAGGCCGACACCTTCACCCGGCACCTGGCCCGGACGTTCATGATCCAAGCCGGGCTGGCCCTCGAACGGGCGTGGAGCCGCGAGCGGCTCGTGGACACCTCCATGCGCGACGAGCTCACCGGGCTCAACAACCGGCGCTGGGCCATGGCCGCCTTGGCCCAGGTGGTGCCGGGTGACGCCATCGTCATGATCGACCTCGACCACTTCAAGGGCGTCAACGACAGCATGGGTCACGCAGCCGGCGACGACCTGCTGCAGCAGTTCGCCCGGTTCCTCGACGACGCCGTGCGCGCCGGTGACGAGCTGGCCCGCTTCGGTGGCGAGGAGTTCATCCTCGTCCTGCGACACTGCGACGGCAGCCCATTCGACACGGTCGAACGCTTGCGGACGCGATGGGAGGCACGCCTGCCCATGGCGACGTTCAGCGCGGGCATCGCCTGTCACGTGGCGGGCGTGCCGGTGAGCGACACCCTGGCGCTGGCCGACGCTGCGCTGTACGAGGCCAAGCGCGCCGGGCGCAACCGCGTCCGCCAGGCTCGCGCCCGCCGCACCCGCGCCGTGCCGGCGCGCCGGTCGCCCGAGCCGCCACAGCACGTGCCCCCCGGCGCTGCCGCGCTCGCGCCATGATCGAGGCGTGCCCGAGCCGCTGACCGGTCGCTTGCTGGTGGCCTCGCCCCGGCTGCAGGACCCCAATTTCGAGCGGACGGTGGTGCTCCTGCTCGACCACGGCGAGGATGGCGCGCTGGGTGTCGTGCTCAACCGGCCGACGGGTGCCGAGGTCGAGGAGATCCTCGAGCCCTGGGCGGCGCAGGCCGCGGCCGCCCCGCCGGCCCTGGTCTTCTCCGGCGGCCCCGTGTCACCCGATGCCGTCATCGGTCTGGCACGGCCGGTGGCGCCCGATCCCCCTGCCGGCTGGCGCCGCGTGGTCGGCACGGTGGGCGCGGTGGACCTGGCCGTGCCGCCCGAGCAGCAGCCGACCCGGCTGGCCGGGGCGCGGCTGTTCGCCGGCTATGCGGGATGGGCGCCGGGCCAGCTCGAGTCCGAGCTCGAAGAGCGAGCGTGGTTCGTGGTGGCCGCCCATCCCGGGGACGTCTTCTGGTCATCCCCCGGGGATCTGTGGCACGACGTCCTGCGCCGCCAGCGTGGCGGGCTGCGGCTGCTCGCGGCCTATCCACCTCATCCGTCCGTCAACTGATCCCCTCCGGCCCGACGGCGGGGCAGGGCGCGACGAACGTGGTGCGGTGGGACAGGTGGTTCCCGGGGTGCGGCGGGGCGGCCGGTAGCATGCCGCCGATGCCAGCTCGCACCATCCCCGCCGTCGAAGCCGACGTGTCCCTTGCGGCCGCTGCCGGCCAGGTCCGCGCCACGCGAGAGACGGTGCTGGTCGAGGTGCCCGGCACCCCTGGCGTGGCGATGGTGCCGGCCGAGGTGCTCGCCGGGTTGGAGGAGACGGTGGCGGTGCTGGGCGACCCCACCGTCGTCCAGCGTCTCCGGCAGGGCGAGTACGCCCTGCAGACCGGCAACTTCCTCGGGCAACAGGAGCTTGAGCAGCGATTGGGGGTGCCGGCGTCGCCGGTGAACCCGGGCGTCTCGGCCTGGCGCCTGGTGGCCGCCGCGGGGGCGTGCCAGGCGATCGAGGCGCTCGCCAACGAGCACGTCAGGCGCGCCGTGACGGCGTTCGTGTTCACCACGTTGCGGGACGCACCGGCCGCAGCCGGCGTGGAGCTGCGCGGCGAGCTGAACCGGCGCTATGCAGCGCGTGTGGGCGGCCAGCGGGTGGTGTACCGGCTCGACACGACGCAGCGGGTCGTCCGGCTCATCGACGTCCACCGCTGCGACGACGGGCACGGCGGCTGGTGAGCGCCGTACCCGGGGTGCGACGGGCCACGGGGGCCGATGTGGGGGCCCTGGTGGCGATGCTCGTCCGGGCCTTCGACGACGATCCCGTGCCGATGTTCCTCTTCGACGGCGACGGCCGCCGGCGACGGTCCCTCCGGCGGTTCTTCACGGCCCAGCTGCAGCATGGCTATCTCGAGACCGGGGAAGTGTGGACCACCACGGACCTGGCGGGTGCAGCGCTGTGGGCGCCGCCGACCAAGCCCCGTCCCGGCTGGCGCGACCTGGTGCGTCTGGTGCCCATCCTGCCGGCCATCGTCGCCAGTCACGGCGCGGGCACGGGGGCGGCCTTGCGCTTCCTGGCCGAGGTGGACGCTGCCCGCCCACGCGCCGCGCACTGGTACCTGGCGACCCTCGGTACCGAACCCTCCCGTCAAGGGCAGGGGATCGGTTCCGCGCTGCTGGCCGCCGTGCTCCGCCGGGTCGACGAGGAGGGTAGCTGTGCCTACCTCGAGTCCTCGAAGGAGCGCAACGTGCCCTTCTACGCCCGCCACGGCTTCGAGGTCACCGGCGAGATCACCGCACCCGGTGGAGGCCCCACCCTGTGGCTCATGTGGCGCGACCCACGGCCACCGGGATGAGGGCTTCCTGTCGGCGCTGCGCCGGGGCGCCGCCCCAAAAGGATGCGCTGGGCCGTCGCCTGGGAGGACCTCATGGGGTTCGGCGGGGCGGACCGGCACCGCCGACGGGGGCGACGCTGCAGATCGGCGCGCGCCGTCCGGTCTCTGCGCGAGGGCACTGCCGGCGCACCGTGACCGGTCAGTCGTTGGGGACGCCGAGCGTGCGCAGCGATCCCTCGGCGCGGGCCAGGGCCTCGGGCACGATGGGGCGGATCCCTTCGGGCAGCTGCTCGGCCGCCGTGCTCAGCCGGCGCAAGGAGGCGATCACGGCACGCGCGGGGGCTGCGGGCATGCTGCGGGTCCGCAGTGCCAGCCCGACCCGGCGGGGCGCCAGGCCCTCGACGGCGACGGCCCGGAAACGGTCGCGCAGGTGCGGCGGCACGGCGCTGGCCGGCAAGATGGCGGGCCCGTGTCCTTCGAAGGCGAGCGAGGCGATGAGCTGGACGCCGTCGACCTCGGCCCGGGGCCGCAGCCGCAGGCCCGTGGGCCTGACAGCAGCATCCAACTCGGCGCGAAACGGCGTGCCGGGCGCCGGCAGGAGCAGCTCCAGCTGGGCGATGTCGCTGAGACCCACCCTCGCTGCCCCGTCGAGCGGATCGCCGTCGATCGGGAGGACCAAGACGAGTTGCTCCTCGAGCAACGGCTCCAAGCTCACGTCCCGCCCGGGGATGGGGGCGGTGAGCACGGCGAGATCCAGCCGGCCCGCCGCGAGCTGGGGCTCGAGTGCGGTGGTGGTCCCGTCGGCCACGGTCAGCTTGAGCTTGGGGTGGCGGGTCGAGATGTCGGCGAGCAGCAGGGGTACCAGCCAGCGGGCGATGGTGCCGATCATCCCGGCGCGCACCGTGCCGGTGACCTCGGCCCGCAGGGCGCTCACGTCCGCAGCGAGCGCCTCGACCTCGCCCAGGACGCGATATGCCCGACCCACCACCACCTCGCCCTCGGCCGTGAGCCGACCGGCCGCCCGGTCGACCAGTTCCACGCCCAGCTCCCGCTCCAGGCGAGCCACGTGGGACGACACGTTGGACTGGACGGTGCCGAGGAAGTCGGCGGCCGCCGAGAACGACCCGTGCTCGGCCACGGCGACCAGGGCCTGCAGGTGCCGGAGCTCCATCGCAATTACAGATAGCAGAAATCTCCAATACCTGTTTGACTGATCCGAGTCCATCCCCCACAATGGACCCAGACCACAGGAAAAGGACATCCCCCCCTCCGTTCCTGTCGAGTCGGTGCAAAGGGACCGGAATCCCCCCCCCGCCGGTCCCTTTGCCGCGTCTGGGGGTCATGCCCGTGGCGGGAAGGCTGGTGCCGCCAACGCCACGGGGCGGGCTGCGGGCAGCTGGAGCTCCAGGTCCGGTCCCGCTCGGCGGGTGAGCGCGGCCGAGCAGCGCTCGGGCGCAGCCGGCCCTAAGTTCCCAGTCATGGCGAGATCACAGAGCGCCACGCGGATGGCGCCAGCCGTGGACCGGCGGCCGGCGGGCGGTGGGCAGGCCAGCGCCGAGGCCGTCTTCGTGGACCTGGACCGGACGCTGTTGCGGGGCGCGAGCGGCCTCGTACTCGGTGCTGCCATGCGGGTCGAGGGCCTGCTCGAGGGCCGGCCGTCGTTGCCGGGCGAGCGGGTCGCCTACGGCCTCTACGACCGCGTGGGCGAGACGCTGCCGTTCATGGCCATGGTGCGGCTCGCCGCCGCCTTCGTGCGGGGGTGGCCCGTCGAGGCGGTGCGGCGAGCGGGCGAGCTGGCCGCCGGCGAGTTGGCCGAGCTCGTCCAGCCCTACGCCCCGGCCGTGCTGGCCGAGCACCGCCGCGCCGGACGCCGGCTGGTGCTCGCCACCACCTCACCGGTCGACCTGATCGAGCCCTTCGCGCAACTGGTGGGCTTCGACGACGTCCTCGCCACCCGCTACGCCCGCAGCGACGGCCGCTACACCGGGGGAATCGACGGGGAATTCGTGTGGGCGGCCGGCAAGCGTGCCGCGGCCAGGCGCTGGGCTGCGGCCAACGACGTCGATCTGGCGCGCAGCCACGCGTACTCCGACAGCGTGTTCGACGTGCCGCTGCTGCGCGCCGTGGGCCACCCCCATGCCGTCAATCCCGACCCCCGTCTCCGTGCGCTGGCCGCCGTGGCCCGATGGCCCGTGGAGCACTGGGACCGCCCGCCTGGGGTCCCGAAAGTGGCCGGGTTGGAGCCGTACCACGTCCTGCGTCCTCTCGTGCGCCCCGAACTGTTCCCCTACGCCCGGTTCGACATCGCCGGGGTCGACGCCGTGCCGACGCGGGGGCCGGTCCTTGTGGCTGCCAATCACCGCAGCTACTTCGACGTGGTGGCACTGGCCCTGGTGGCCGCCGAGCTCCGGCGGCCGGTGCGCTTCCTGGCCAAGCGTGAACTGTTCGACGCGCCGGTGATCGGCTCCCTGGCGCGCGCACTCGGAGGGATCAGCGTCGACCGCGCGTCCCGGCGCGGTTCGGACGAGGCGCTGCGCCAGGCTCGCCAGGCGCTGGAGGCCGGGGAGGTGGTGATCGTGCTCCCCCAGGGCACGATCCCCCGGGGCGAGGCGTTCTTCGATCCCGTGCTGCGAGGCCGGACCGGCACCGCCCGCCTGGCCGCCATGACCGGCGCGCCTGTCGTGCCGGTCGGGCTGTGGGGGACCGAGGCAGTGTGGCCCCGTTCCTCGCGGGTGCCGGCGGTGTGGAACCTGCGTCATCCCCCGATGGTCCAGGTGCGCGTGGGTTCACCGGTGGCACTGGGGCTCGTGGACCCGGTGGCGGACACGGAGGCCATCATGTCGGCCATCGCGCGGCTGCTCCCCCCCGAGGCCCGGCGCCGGCGGCGACCCACCGCCGAGGAGCTGGCCCGCACCCTGCCCCCCGGGCACTCGCCGCGGTGAGCTTTCGACGGCAGGGTTCCGTCCAGAGGTCGCCGGCCGCTGCGGGGCCGGTGCCGGCGCTGGCCGGCTCGCCGGCGGCCACCGGCCTGCCGGTCCGGGCCCGCCTGGCGGCAGGCGCAGCGGTGGCTGTGGCACGGACGTCGCGCCGGCTCCACCTGGGGGGCGGATCGGTCATCGGCGGCCGCGTCGGGCTCCTGCTCGATCCGTCGCTGCTCGAGGCGCTCGCCGCCGGCCGGCGCGTGGCCGTGGTGAGCGGGACCAACGGCAAGACGACGACGACCCGGTTGCTGGCTGCCGCGCTGGGAGGTCCCGGGGCTGTGGCCACCTCGACTGCCGGTGCCAACCTGCCAGCCGGCGTGGTCGCCGCCCTGGCGGGTTCGCCCGCTGGGGCACCCGCCGTGCTGGAGGTGGACGAGGGGTACCTGCCGGCACTGTGCGCGCGCAGTGCCCCGGCGGTGGCGGTGCTGCTCAACCTGTCGCGGGACCAGCTCGACCGCGTCGGCGAGGTGCGCATGGTGGCCGGGCGCTGGCGCGCTGCCGCTGCCGGTTGGGACGGGGTGGCGGTGGTCGCCAATGCCGACGATCCGCTCGTGGTGTGGGCCGCATCGGCGGCGCCGCAGGTGGTATGGGTGGCGGCGGGGCAGCTGTGGCACGAGGACGCCACCGGCTGTCCGCGCTGCGAGGGCCGGATCACCTTCGCCGACGACGTCGGCGGCACATGGGCGTGCACGACGTGCGGGTTCCGCCGGCCGGACCTGGCCGCTGCCCTCGACGGTGCCGAGTTGGTGGTGGGGGAGCGCCGCCTGCCCATCGAGCTCGCACTACCGGGGCGGTGCAACCTGGCGAATGCCGCCATGGCTGCAGTGGCCGCCGGCTGTCTCGGCATCGACGAGGCCGACGCGCTGGCGGCCATGGCCTCCGTGCGGGAGGTCGAGGGTCGCTTCGCCACCGTGCAGGTGGGTCCGTCGCAGGTCCGACTCCTGCTGGCGAAGAACCCGGCCGGCTGGGCCGAACTGCTCGAATTGCTCGACGGGGGCACGGCGCCCGTGGTGGTCGGGATCAATGCCCGAGTGGCCGACGGCCACGACCCGTCGTGGCTGTGGGACGTGCCGTTCGAACGCTTGGCGGGCCGGGTGGTGGTGGCCACGGGGGAACGCTGCCGGGACCTGGCCGTCCGTCTCCGCTACGGCGCCGTGGCGCACCTGACCGTGGCCGACCAGTTGGCCGCCCTGGACGCCGCCCGGTCACCGGAGGTCGAGTACGTGGGCAACTACACCGCCTTCCAGCAGCTGCGGCGCCGGCTGCGGCGCGCCGGCGGGCGGGGGCGGGCCAGGTCGCAGGTACCGGGGTTGGGGCTCGGCGCGTCCGGGCGGGTGCCGGGGTCGGTACCGGGGCCAGAACCGGTACCGGGCCCACACCGGCATACTGCGATCCGGCAGACACCGGTCTCCCAGCCAGTCCCTTCCACGAGCACCCTGGCGGTTGTCCGGGTACCGTCGGACGCGCACGCGAGCTCACCTGCCACGGGCGACGGGAGCGACGATGCCGCGGGCGCGGATGCCGGGCCGCAGCAGCGCAGGTCGCCCCGTCGGGCTGCGGCCGGGCCGTCGGCGCTGCGGGTGGTGGTCGTGCACCCGGAACTGCTCGGCACCTACGGCGACGGCGGCAACGGGCGGGTCCTGGCGGCACGGGCCGCGTGGCGGGGCCTGCCGGTCGAGCTGGTGCTGGCGGAGGCGGGCGCACCGTTGCCGGCGACGGGCGACCTCTACTGCCTGGGCGGGGGCGAGGACCGGCCCCAGGTGCAGGCGGCCGAGCTGCTGGCGGACGGGGCGCTGGCGCGGGCGGTGGCGCGCGGTGCGGTGGTGCTGGCGGTGTGCGCCGGATTCCAGGTGGTCGGCCTCTCCTTCCCCGACGCCGAAGGGCGGCCGCGGCCGGGGCTCGGGTTGCTGGAGGTGACCACGGAGCGGGGCAGGGGACGGCGTGCGGTGGGTGAGGTCGTGGTCGAGCCGGCCCTGCCGCCACCAGGGAGGGGCGACGGCGCGGCCCCACCGGCCGGCGCGGTCGCGCTGGAGCGGTTGACGGGCTTCGAGAACCACGGTGGCGTCACCCGCCTGGGCCCTGGCGTCCACCCGCTCGGGCACGTGGTGCGGGGGGTGGGCAACGGGACCGGCGACGGCACGGAGGGAGCGTGGGCGGGCACGGTCGTCGGCACGTACCTGCACGGTCCGGTCCTTGCCCGCAACCCGTCGCTGGCCGACCTCCTCCTGGCGCTGGCCACCGGGGAACGGCTCGCGCCACTCGACGACGTCGAGGAGCGGGCGCTGCGGGCCGAACGTCTGGCGGCTGCCCGACGGCACTGGGCCGGGCACAGCACGCTGCCGCAGCAGGCCCGGGCGCTCGTGCGGTGGCGGTCGGCCGGGGTCACCGTGGGCGGAATGCCATGGAGGTCGCGTGCCAGGGTTCGGGGATCACCTCCCCCTGGTGGCCCACGGCAGCCATGAACTGGACGATGTCGTCCGTGCTGTCGCCGAAGCGTGACAATTGATCGTTTGATCGTTGGCCGTCCATGGTCTCGACGTCGGCCACGAACTCGCGTGTTCGAGAGCAGGCGCCGGAGCCGGTGGCGCTCGAGGTCGCGGAGGGGTATTGAACTGCTCCACCATTAGTCCGTGATACACCACGTACGCGTGTTCTAGTGAGAGAGTTGGACCGTAAACCTGACCGAGTGGGCACGTCGCCAAGGCATCCACCCGCAGACCG
>Ga0070737_10000286_pt1 | contig 120884 bp, 108 predicted proteins | sample Coa_R1_10_FD_66438 | JGI IMG/M metagenome (GOLD analysis project Ga0070737, IMG submission 66438) | Surface soil microbial communities from Centralia Pennsylvania, which are recovering from an underground coalmine fire - Coalmine... | ecosystem: Environmental > Terrestrial > Soil >...
ACGTACACGGTTTTCGTCAAGACCGATCCGGCGGCCGGCGCGCGCGGGCTCTCGTGCTTCATCGTCGAGAAGGAAGCGCCGGGCTTCGAGGTCGTGCAGCAGTTCGATCTTTCGGCGCCGCATTGTATCGGCGAACTCGCGTTCAAGAATTGCACGGTGTCGGCCGACCAGCTCGTCGGTGATCCGGGGAGCGGTTTTAAAATCGCGATGCAGACCTTCGATGTATACCGGCCGTCGGTTGGGGCCGCAGCCATCGGGATGGCGCAGGCGGCGCTCGAGGAATCGATTCGCTACAGCAGCGGCCGCGTCCAGTTCGGCCATCCCTTGATCGACAACCAGGCGATCCAGTTCAAGCTGGCGGACATGGCGACCTCGCTCGATGCGGCGCGGATGCTTGTCTATCGCGCCGCGAAGCTGAAAGACAGCGGCGCGGCGCGCGTCAGCAAGGAGGCCTCGATGGCGAAGTTGTTCGCGACCGAGGCGGCCTGGCGCGCGATCGACGAGGCCGTGCAGATTCATGGCGGCAACGGCGTGCGCCGCGGGATGCGCGTAGAACGGCTTTATCGGCAGGTGCGCGCGCTTCGGATTTACGAAGGCGCTTCCGAAATCCAGCGCCTGATCATCGCGCGCCATCTGCGTCAGGAATATGCGAGCTGAGCCTTGGCCAACCGCGACCTCGAAGCGGCCCGTTTTTTCCACGAAGTAACCAAACATTCCTATACCAGCGTGCGCAGCACGCCCCATCGGCTCGATTGGGACAACCGGCCGCTGCCGTACAAGATCTATCCCGATGCCCCTGCGGTGATGCTGCCGCGCGACCTCAATCTGGCGTCGATGGCGGCGCTGGAGGCGATTTCATCAGGCGACAATGACTCCGATACGCCACTCGACCTCGAAGTTTTAACCCGAATTCTATTTTCAGCCGACGGCCTCACGCGCCATCGGCGGGTCGATGGCGAAGACTATCACTTCCGCGCCGCGCCCTCGGCTGGTGCGCTCTATCCGGTCGAGTTGTATGTCGCGGCCGGCGAGATCGAAGGCCTTGCGCCGGGTCTCTATCATTTCTCGCCCGCCGACCTGAAACTGCGGGCGCTTCGCCCCGGCGATTTTCGGCTGAACATCGCGCGGGCGGCGAATGGGCGTACCTCGCTGGCGGAAGCCCGCGCGATTCTGATCGTCAGCACGATTTTCTGGCGCAGTACCTGGAAGTACCGCGCCCGCGCCTATCGCTATTGCTTCTGGGATGTCGGCACGATGCTCGCGAACCTGATCGCTGCCGCGCGCGCCGAGCGCCGTAGTGTCGACATCGTGACCGCATTCCTCGATACCGAGCTCGAGACGCTGGTCGGCGTCGACGGCGAGAGCGAAGGAATCGCTTGCGCGGTGGCGCTCGGCCGGACTGCTCCGGCGCTCGAGGCGGCGGACGCATCGAGCGCGATCCAATTCGAGTCGTTGCCGCTTTCGAACAGCCAGGTGACATATCCGGACCTGATCCGGATCCACCGCGAGTCGCGGCTGACCTCGCTGGATGAAATTGCGGACATTTCCCGCCGCCCGACGCTGATGCAGCGCGAGCCGGTGGCGAAGCGCGGACTCGGTTTGGGCGAAACAATTTTGCGGCGCGGCGCGACCCGCGCCTTCAGTCATGATCCCATTCCTGCCGATGATCTGCAGGACATATTGGCTGCATCGAGCGGGCCCCCGCCGGCTGATTTCCCGGCGCAATGCGAAATCTACCTGATCGTGAACGCGGTGGAAGGTGTGGAAGCGGGCGCGTATCGTTACGATCGCGCATCCGGCGCGCTCGAACTGATCAAACGCGGCGACTTTCGGGGCGATGCCGGATATTTATGTCTGGAGCAGCCGATCGGCTCCGATTGCAGCGTGCTAGTCTGCTACATGGCGAATTTCGGCCGCACGCTCGCGGAGCTTGGGAATCGCGGCTATCGCGACGTTCATCTTGAAGCCGGGATCCTCGGTGGGCGGGCATGGCTGGCGTCGTTCGCGCTCGGCCGTGGGGCGACGGGCCTGACTTTTTACGACGATGACACGTCGAGCTTTTTCGGATCGAGTTGCGAGAACAAAAGCCCTGTTCTGATGGTCGCTATCGGGGTGCCAACGGCTGCCCGATTCATCAGTTAAGTTTATGTTTCAAATTAGTTACAGAGTTGGGTGAGAGCTCAGGAAGGAGCGAGATAATCCAGCCAAAGAGCGATTTTCGTAAAGCTCAAAGCATCGGCAAGCGCCGATTTTTTAGGCATCGGGGATTTCAATCCGATACTTCCTTTCCGTTTGACAACCGCGGCCATTGCAAATAAATTTTTTCGGGTTGTCATCCTAAATTCTTGATCCAAATGGCTCATTTTCGCTAAGTTCGACGGTCCACCGTCAGAATTGCCTTATGAAATTAGGAAACGAAACGCCCGAACTCGATTCGATCGATCTGCAGATAATCTCTATTTTGCAGGAGCACGGACGCATCCCGCACGTCAAGCTCGGGGAGCAGGTCGGGTTATCTGCGCCGTCTGTTATCGAACGGGTCAAGAAGCTTGAGGACAGCGGCATTATCACCGGCTATCACGCGACCGTCGACGCCAAGCGGCTCGGCCGCGATGTAACCGCCTTCATCGGCGTTTCGATTTCGCATCCCAAGACCATCGCGCTGTTCGAAGAAACCGTCGACTTGCTCGATGACGTACTGGAATGTCACCACGTGACTGGCGAGCACACAGTGCTGCTTAAGGTGAAAACCACAAACACCGCCTCGCTTGAGAAATTGATCCGCACGATTCGCCTGATCGAAGGCGTGGCGCGCACCGAGACGATGGTCGTGTTGTCGACGCATACCGAACGCAATCAGATCGCGGTGACCAATCACGAGCCGGCTGGCAATGGCCGAACTCATCGCCACGCCGCCCGCAAGACCGAACCTCCAGCTCCGAAGGGGGACAGCCATGCATAACTTCCCGGGCATTCCCGGCCCGACCGGCCTCTACGATCCAGCCCATGAGCACGACGCGTGCGGCGTCGGCTTCGTCGTCAACATCCGCGGCGAGCGCTCGCACGATATCGTCGCGAAGGGGATACAGATTCTCGAAAATCTTGAGCATCGTGGCGCCTGCGGATGCGATCCCGAGACCGGCGACGGTTCGGGCCTGCTGATGCAGATTCCGGATGGCTTCTTCCGCCGCGAGGCCGAGCGCGCCAGCTTTGGGTTGCCTGCAGCAGGCGAGTATGCGGTCGGACAGGTCTTTCTTCCGCGCGACGGCGCCCGGCGCGAAGAATTCGAGAGAATTTTCGAGCGCATCGTCGGCGAGGAGGGACAGCGATTTCTCGGCTGGCGCACGGTGCCGATCGTGGAGAGCGCGTGCGGGACCATCGCGCGGCGCGCATTACCCGCGATTCGGCAGATTTTCATAGGCCGCAGCGAGGGGCTTGCCGATGTCGAAGCGTTCGAGCGCAAGCTCTATGTAATCCGCAAGCGCGTCACCAACGAGATCGCGCGTCATCAGCGCGCCGACAACGACTACTTCTATGTCTGCAGCCTTTCGGCTTTGACGATCGTCTACAAGGGCCAGCTCATCTCGACGCAGATCCCGCGCTTTTTCCCCGACCTGGTCGATCCCGAGGTGAAGACCGCGCTCGCCCTGGTCCATCAGCGGTTCTCGACCAACACCTTCCCGAGCTGGGAGCGGGCCCATCCGTACCGCTTCATCTGTCACAACGGCGAAATCAACACCTTGCGCGGCAACATCAACTGGATGCATGCGCGGCAGCAGCTCTTCACCTCGCCGCTGTTCGGCGACGACATCCGCAAGCTCCTGCCGATCATCGAACCGACCGGCAGCGACTCCGCGATGTTCGACAACTGTCTCGAACTGCTGGTTCGCACGGGTCGCTCACTGCCCCATGCGGTGATGATGATGATCCCGGAGGCCTGGCAGAACGACGCGGCGATGAGCCCTTCGAAGCGCGCCTTCTACGAATATCATTCGTGCCTGATGGAGCCGTGGGACGGCCCCGCCTCCATCGCGTTCACGGACGGCCGTCAGATCGGTGCGGTGCTGGATCGCAACGGCCTGCGTCCGTCGCGCTATCTCGTTACAAAGGACGGACTGGTCGTGATGGCGTCGGAGACCGGCGTGCTCGATATCGCGCCCGAGAACGTCGCGCTCAAGGGGCGGCTGCAGCCGGGCCGGATGTTTTTGGTCGATACGGTCGAGCAGCGGATCGTGAACGACGAGGAGATCAAGGAATCGATGGCGGCGCGCAAGCCGTATCGCGCCTGGCTCGATCAGAATCTGTCTGCGCTCGCGAAGCTGCCCGAGCCGCGCAGCGCGCCTTCGATCGCCGGCTTTGAGCCGATCGATTTGCTCAAGCAGCAGCAGGCCTTCGGTTACACGATCGAAGAGCTCAAGATGCTGCTCACGCCGATGGCGGTGAACGGGCAGGAGGCGGTCGGCTCGATGGGCACTGACACGCCGCTGGCGGTGCTTTCGGACCGCGCGCCGTTGCTCTTCAATTACTTCAAGCAACTGTTCGCGCAGGTCACCAACCCGCCGATCGATCCGATCCGCGAAGAGCTTGTGACTTCGCCGGAAACCACGATCGGCTCCGAGCAGAACCTGTTCGAAGAGGGGCCGCTTCATTGCCGGCAGTTGCGCCTGACGCGCCCGGTGATCGACAACCGCGAGCTGGCGAAAATCAAGCAGCTCAACGAGCCGGGCCTGCGCGCGATCACGCTCGACACGCGCTTTAACGCGAATGAAGGAGGCGCCGGCCTGCGCCGCGCGCTGGACGCCCTGTGCGCTGCTGCTTCGGAAGCAGTCGCGGCCGGCTACACGATCATCGTACTCTCGGATCGCGGCGTAAATCGGGAGTTGGCGCCGATCCCGAGCCTGCTTGCGACGTCCGCCGTGCATCATCATCTGATTCGGGAAGGCACGCGCACCCGCGTTGGCCTGGTGGTCGAGTCGGGCGAGCCGCGCGAGGTGATGCATTTCTGCCTGTTGATGGGCTACGGCGCGGGCGCAATCAATCCGTATCTCGCGTTTGCCACGATGGCCGGGATGATCCGCGAAGGCATCCTGTCGGGCGTGAGCGAGGAAGAGGCGGTCGAGCATTTCATCAAGGCGATCACCAAGGGGCTCATCAAAGTCGCCTCCAAGATGGGCATCTCGACGCTGCAGAGCTATCGCGGCGCGCAGATATTCGAGGCGATTGGCCTCGACCAGGAGACCGTCGATCGCTACTTCACCTGGACCTCGTCGCGCGTCGGCGGCATCGGCCTCGACGCGATCGCGCGCGAGAGCGCGATTCGCCATCGGAGCGCGTTCGCGGCCGAGCCCAACCTGGCGACGGAACTCGACGTCGGCGGCAATTATCAATGGCGGCGGCGGGGCGAGTTTCACATGTACAACCCGAACACCATCGCCAAGCTCCAGCATTCGGTGCGCACCGGCAACTATCGCCTCTTCAAGGAGTACACGCGGCTGGTCGACGATCAAAGCCGTCATCTGGCGACTTTGCGGAGCCTGCTCAAGTTCAAGCCGCAACGCGAGCCGATTCCGATCGCGGAGGTCGAGCCGGCGGCCGAGATCGTCAAGCGTTTCAAGACCGGCGCGATGTCGTTCGGGTCGATCAGCAAGGAAGCGCATGAGAACCTCGCGATCGCGATGAACCGCATCGGCGGCAAGAGCAACACCGGCGAAGGGGGCGAAGATCCCGAACGGTTCGAGCGCGATGCGAACGGCGACTGGCGGCGCAGCGCGATCAAGCAGGTCGCCTCGGCGCGCTTCGGCGTGACCAGCAATTATCTGGTCAACGCCGACGAGCTGCAGATCAAGATGGCCCAGGGAGCCAAGCCGGGCGAGGGTGGTCAGCTCCCCGGCCACAAGGTCGATGAATATATCGCGAAGATCCGCTACTCGACGCCGGGCGTCGGTTTGATCTCGCCGCCGCCCCATCACGACATCTATTCGATCGAGGATCTCGCGCAGCTAATCCACGATTTGAAGAACGCCAACGACCGCGCGCGCGTGAGCGTCAAGCTGGTGGCCGAAGTCGGCGTCGGCACGGTCGCCGCCGGCGTGGCAAAGGCCAAGGCCGACGTGGTGCTGATCAGCGGCCACGACGGCGGCACAGGCGCTTCGCCGCTCACCTCGATCAAGCACGCCGGCGGTCCATGGGAACTCGGCCTGGCTGAGACCCAGCAGGTGCTGGTGCTGAACGGACTGCGCGGCCGGATTCGCGTCGAAACCGACGGCCAACTCAAGACCGGGCGCGACGTCGCGATCGCGGCGCTGCTCGGAGCTGAGGAATTCGGCTTCGCGAGCGCAGCGCTGGTCGCCTCGGGCTGCATCATGATGCGCGTGTGCCATCTCAACACCTGCCCGGTCGGAATCGCGACCCAGGACCCGGAGCTGCGCAAGCGCTTCGAGGGACGCCCTGAGCATGTCGTCAACTTCATGATGTTCATCGCGGAGGAGCTCCGGGAGTACATGGCGCAACTCGGCTTCCGCACGCTCGATGAGATGGTCGGTCACGTCGAATGTCTCGACGCCAACGAAGCGATTGAGCACTGGAAGGCGCGCCATATCGATCTGAGGCCGATCTTGCAACGCGTCGACAGCGCGCCTGACGAGCCGCTCCATTGCGTCGAGCAACAGGACCATGGTTTGGAGCGCGCACTCGACCGCAAGCTTATCGAGCAGTGCCGCGAAGCAATTGAACACAAAAAGCCGATCGAGCTGCATCTGCCGATCCGCAACGTGAATCGCACGGTCGGCACGATGCTCTCGGCGGAGGTTTCGCGACGATGGGGCGGCGACGGACTGCCGCCCTACACAATCCAAATTCATCTGCGCGGCTCGGCGGGTCAGAGCTTCGGCGCGTTCCTCGCACCGGGCGTTGCGCTCTATCTGGAGGGCGACGCCAATGACTACTGCGGCAAGGGACTCTCGGGTGGTTTCATGGCGGTGCGGCCGCCGCGCGAGGCGACGTTCCGCGCCGAAGAGAACATTCTGATCGGCAACGTCGCGCTCTACGGCGCGACCGGCGGCGAGGCGTTTTTCCGCGGCGTCGCGGGCGAGCGTTTCGCGGTCCGCAACAGCGGCGCGACGGCGGTGGTCGAAGGCGTCGGCGATCATGGATGCGAGTACATGACGCGCGGTCTGGTCGTCGTGCTGGGCAGGACCGGACGCAACTTCGCAGCCGGGATGAGCGGCGGAATCGCCTACGTGCTCGATGAAGACCGGAGCTTCGCCGCGCGCTGCAACACCAGCATGGTCGAGCTTATCGGCCTCGAGGACGACGCGGAGCTCAAGCAACTTCACGCACTCATCGTCAGGCATCATCAATACACTGCGAGCGCGGTCGCCGAAAGGATCCTGGAGGACTGGGACGCTTATGCAATGAAGTTCGTCAAGGTGATGCCGACCGAGTATCGCAAGGTGCTCGAAGCCCAACATCTCAACGTCAACTCCGACCTCGCCCGGCTTGCGGCGGTGTGACGCGGTCGCGGCAATCTGAACAGGCAGAACCGGATGGGCAAGATCACAGGCTTTCTTGAATTTGAACGCGAAACGCCGCACAAGCGCCCAATTGCCGAACGGCTCAAGGACTGGCGCGAGTTCGAGCTCAAGATGCCCGAGGCGGAGTTGCGCAAGCAGGGCGCGCGATGCATGGACTGCGGCATCCCGTTCTGCCACAAGGGCTGCCCGCTCGGGAACATCATTCCCGACTGGAACGATTTGGTGTATCGCGGCCGCTGGCGCGAAGCGATCGAGCGCCTGCACTCGACCAACAATTTTCCGGAATTCACCGGACGCATCTGTCCGGCGCCGTGCGAAGAGGCGTGTGTCCTCAACATCAATGACGACCCGGTCACGATCAAGCTGATCGAGAAGAGCATCATCGATCATGCTTTCGCCGAAGGCTGGGTCGCGCCGCAGCCGCCGGCGCGCCGGACGGGCAAGCGCGTCGCGGTCGTGGGCTCGGGGCCGGCGGGCCTTGCCTGCGCGCAGCAGCTCGCGCGCGCGGGTCATTCGGTCACCCTGTACGAGCGTTCAGATCGCGTCGGCGGCTTGCTGACTTACGGCATCCCGGATTTCAAGCTCGAAAAATGGATCGTCCAACGGCGCGTCGAGCAGATGCGTGCGGAAGGCGTCGAGATCGTCACCAACTGCCATGTGGGGCGCGATCTGCATGCCGACGAACTGCGCGCGCGCCATGACGCGATCTGTCTCACGGTGGGATCGACGCGGCCGCGCGACCTGAACGTCCCGGGCCGCGAGCTCGACGGCGTACATTTCGCAATGGAGTTTCTGCCGCAGCAGAACCGGCGCAATTTCGGCGATCGGCTTGATCCGAAAAGTGAGATCACCGCGCACGGCAAGCGCGTCGTCATCCTGGGCGGCGGCGACACCGGCTCGGATTGCCTCGGCACGTCGAACCGACAGGGCGCGATCGAAGTTTTCCAGTTCGAGCTGCTGCCGATGCCGCCGGCTCGGCGCACGCCGGAGATGCCATGGCCGGAATGGCCGATGATCCTGCGCACCTCGACCTCACACGAAGAAGGTGTGCGCCGCGACTGGAGCATCAACACCAAGGCATTCAAAGGCGAAAACGGCCGCGTCAGCCGGTTGCTCGGCGCACGGCTCCATTGGAAACACGACAACGGCCGGATGGTGATGGAAGAGATACCGGGCAGCGAGTTCGAGCTCGAATGCGATCTGGTGCTGCTGGCGCTCGGCTTCCTCGGTCCGGAAACCGACACGATCGTCGCTGAGCTCGGGCTGAAGCTCGACCAGCGCGGCAACATTGCGTCTGAAAATTATGCCACCAGCGTGCCCGGCGTGTTCGCCGCCGGCGATGCGCGCCGCGGTCAATCGCTGGTGGTGTGGGCGATATGGGAGGGGCGCGAGGCCGCCCGCGCCGTCGATACATACCTGATGGGCGAGAGTTTTCTTCCGGCCAGCCCCGAGCTCTGAGCGCGCGCGCCGGGCGGGTAGCTGACCGTTTGTCCACGCTCGGATAAATAGGATCGCAGGGAAGCGACTTCGAGTCGCCTCCGGAGGGGGACGATGAAGCGGTCCGGATGGCTCGCGGTGATCGCCCTGATTACCGCGCTGGGATTGGCGATAGTGCTCGGCACGACGCTCCCGATCCGCGCCGCAACTCCGCTGCTGGAGATCTTCTTCACGCCCGACATTACCGCGACTCTCGGCAATCAAACTGTCGCGCCGAATCAGGTGGCGAGCGACAATTTCTCCACCGTCAGCCGCCTTTCCTTTCCGTCCGTGCCGGTCAACGTTCACGTCACCGGCTACTACCAGACGCCGGATAATCATCAGCTCCTGACCTTCGACAATCCGGTTACGCTGCCGTCGGGGAGCGGCACGATCACAATCACGCCGCGTGACGTTGCGAGCTTCGACGGCAAGAACTATGCACTCTATTTCAGCGGCGGCGCGAACGGCGTGCCGTCGGGCGCGGCGATCGATGCGATCACGATGATCGCGGGGACCGACCTTGCACTCTCTTTCGATATTCCCGCCGAGCTCCCCGGCCCGGGCGGTCCGGCGATCACCGCCTATCCCTGCGATCTCGTGCGGCTGACTGGTACCAGTTCGCCTTTCACGATCTTTTTCGATGGACGCAAGGCAGGCGTCCCGGCCGGAATCAACCTGGTCGGCGCGGATTACCTTGCGAGCAACGGTCATCTGCTGCTGGTCTTCGACGGCACCGGCACGGTCGGCGGAGAGAACTTCACAGCGCAGGAAGTGCTCGAATTCGATCCTTCAGCCGGCGCCTGGTCGCTCGCCTACGATGCTGAGAGCGCGCATCCCGGTTTCGCCCCGGCGCATCTGCAAGGCGTCTTTGCGCTCGAGCCGACGCCCGCGCCGACCTCGACAGTGACCGCGAGCGCCACCGCGACCGTGACGACAACGCCGACTGTCACCTCAACGCCGACAGCGACCGCAACCGCGACTCTCACCCCGACCCCCACCTCGACTCCCACGACCGTGCCAATCGCACTCAGCTACTCGCCAGCGCGGCTTGCGTTTCCGAGGGCGACCGTAGGCATCAGTCCGAGCAGCCGTTGTGTGCGAAAGCTTGCGTTGCGCACTCCGAACAACCCGCGAAAGGATCCCATCATACTTGGTACGCCCGAGAGTACCAGCGATGAATTCACGATCGCATCCAGCGACTGCACTGATAGCCTGCTGCCCGGAAAGAGCTGCGAAATCGACGTATGCTTTACGCCGACCGGGATTGGTTTCCGGACCGGCACGCTAAAGATCCTTGACAATGCACGTAACGCTCCCCAACGCGTCAGGCTCAGCGGATTCGGCGTGCGCCCGAGAATCAAATTCCATCCGAAGGCGCTCACCTTCTCGACGGCGTCGCTGAATCAACAGAGCGCGCCACAAACCGTCGAGGTGATCAATCTTAGCGAAGCGCCGGTTCAGATCGACAAGGTTTCGATCCTGGGGAGCGCCGCTTTCGGCGTTACGTCAGGATGCCCGCAAACGCTCGGACCGCTGGCGCAATGTCCCCTCACTGTGACCTATGCGCCGGTCAAGCGGGGGCTCCATTTCGCGCGACTTAAAATCGAGGATTCCGCGCGCGGCAGCCCGCAGCACGTGCCCTTGTCAGGAAAGTGAAGCTGAAACCGGCGACAATCGCTCAACTCATCGCCGACCAGAGATCCGCGCCCAGCTTGCGCCCCTTCAGATCGCCCAGCACGACCATCGCCATCCGATCGGACTTGAAGCAACGGCTGGCAAGCTCGACGATTTGCGCGTTGGTGACCCGGTCGATCGCGTCGGCCAGCTCTTGAATCGTAATCTCGCGCCGAAAATAGATCTCGTTGCGCGCGAGCCGATTCATCCGGCTGTCGGTCGATTCCATGCCGAGCAACATGTTGCCCTTGAGCTGGCTCTTGGCGCGCGCGAGCTCGGCCGGCGTGAGCCCGTCGCGCGCGATCCTGCCGATCTCGCGGAGGGTCACCTCGATCACCTCATCGAGCCACTCACGGTTGGTTCCGGCGTAAATCGCCATGTAGCCGCAATCAATAAACGAGGAGTTGAACGAATAGATGCTGTAGACGCGGCCACGGCGCTCGCGGACCTCCTGGAACAGCCGTGACGACATCCCGCCGCCCAGCGCCGTGTTGAGCACGTAGCTCGCGTAACGCAGCGGATCGGTCTGACTAAGGCCGGGACCGCCGATACAGAGATGGACCTGTTCGAGTTCCTTTTCGTACTGCTGCACGATCGGACGCTCGGTGGGCGGCGTGATCGGATGCGGCCGGCCGTTGCCGGGAATCGCGCCGAACAGCCGCGCGCACTCGGCGACGAGCCGCTGGTGATCGACCATCCCGGCTGCGCCGACCAGGATTTTCTCGGCGCGATAGCGGTCGGCCATGAACGAAGTCAGCAACTCGCGGTTCATCGCGTTGACCGTCCGCTCCGAGCCGAAGATCGGCAGCGACAACGGATGCCCTTCCCAGAAGCGCAGATTGAAAAGATCGTGGATGTAATCGTCGGGGGTGTCCTCGGCCTGCGAGATCTCCTGGATCACAACCTGGCGCTCGCGATCGATCTCAGCGGGATCAAACACCGAATCGAGAAAAATGTCGGCCAGAACGTCGATCGCCAGCGGCAGATCGTTGCCCAGCACCTTGGCGTAGTAGCAGGTGTACTCCTTGCCGGTGAAGGCGTTGAGCACGCCACCCACCGCATCGATCTCCTCGGCGATCTGCGCCGCTGTGCGCCGCCGAGTGCCCTTGAACAGCAGATGCTCGATGAAATGCGAGACGCCATTCTCCTCCGGGGCTTCGTAACGCGAGCCGTTCTCGACCCAGATTCCGATCGAGCACGACACCACCTGGGGCATCGCCTCAGTGATTACCCGGACACCGTTGGGCAGGACGGTCTTGGAAATCATGTCAGGATGCTCGCCAAGTCGGGGAACTACTTGCCGCGTTGCTCGGATTCTTCCTGCGCCTCGCGCATCGACAGCCGGATTTTGCCGGAGCGATCGACGTCAAGCACCTTGACATTGATCTCGTCGCCTTCGTGCAGCACGTCCTCGACGCGCCGAATCCGCTCGGTTGAGATTTGAGAGATGTGCAGGAGGCCGTCAGTGCCGGGCAGGATTTCGACGAATGCGCCGAAGTCGACGATTTTGCGGACCTTGCCGTGGTAGATGCGCCCGACCTCAGGCTCGGCGGTGATCGCCTGGATCGCGTCAATCGCGCGCTGCAACGCCGTGCTGTCGCTGGAGGCGATTCGCACCGTTCCGTCGTCCTCGATGTCGATCTTGCAGCCGGTCTCCTCGGTTAGTGCGCGGATCACCTTGCCGCCCGGACCGATCACGTCGCGAATCTTGTCCGGCTTGATGCGCATCGTGTGGATTCGCGGAGCGAGCGCCGAGACTTCCTCGCGCGGCGACTGAATCGCCTTCTCCATCACGCCGAGCACGAAGAGCCGCGCATCGCGCGCCTGGTGCAGCGCCTGACGCATCACCTCGCGGGTCACGCCGCCGACCTTGTTGTCCATCTGGATCGCCGTGACGCCCTGCGCCGTGCCGGCCACCTTGAAGTCCATGTCACCCAGATGGTCCTCGTCGCCGAGAATATCGGTCAGTACGCGAACCTGCTCGCCCTCCTTCACGAGGCCCATCGCGATGCCGGCGACGGCCGACTTGACCGGCACGCCCGCGTCCATCAGAGCCAGACTCCCGCCGCATACGGTGGCCATCGAGGAACTGCCGTTCGATTCGAGCACCTCCGAAACCACGCGAATCGTGTAAGGGAATTCCTCTTCGCTCGGCAGGACCGCGGCGAGCGCCCGCTCAGCGAGCGCGCCATGACCGATCTCACGGCGTCCGGGGCCGCGCAGGAACTTGACCTCACCAGTCGAAAAGGGCGGGAAATTGTAGTGCAGAAGAAATTTCTTGTAGCGCTCGCCCAGGAGAGCATCGATTTTTTGCTCGTCAGAAGAAGTGCCGAGGGTAACCGTCGCCAACACTTGGGTCTCGCCACGCGTGAAGATCGCCGAGCCGTGGGTGCGCGGCAACACCTGCACCTGCGCGCTCAGCGGGCGGATTTCGGTCGAGCTGCGATCGTCGATACGCTTGTCGTCCTCGAGGATCACGCGGCGCACCCGCTCGCGCACGATCGCGTCGTACGCCTCGGCGACCTTGGCCTTCATCTCAGGGTCTTCGCCGCCGATCTCCGCGGCCACCTTGTCCGACAACCCGTAAACTGCCGCCGAACGATCTTTCTTGCTCTTAATCGCGAGCGCCGCCTCAAGTTCACTTCCGACGCGCGCGCGGACCCGCTCCTTGAGCGCCGGATCGATCTGCTTCGGCGTGAATTCGCGCTTGGGCTTGCCGGCGAGCCGGCGGAGCTCCTGCTGGATTTCGAAGATCGGATGCATCGCTTCGTGCGCCGAGAAGAGCGCCTCGAGGATCGCTTCCTCGTCTACGATCTTGGCGCCGCCTTCGAGCATCACGATTGAGTCCGGCTTCGCCGCCACGACCATCGAGACGTCGCTCTGTTCAAGTTGATCGAGCAGTGGATTGACCACGAGCTGGCCCTTGATGCGACCCATCCGCACCGCGGCTACTGGACCGAGATGCGGGATGTCGGAGACTTCGAGCGCGGTCGACGCGGCAATCAGCGCCAGCACATCGGGATCATTGTCGCGGTCGGCCGAAAGCACCGAAACGATAATCTGCGTCTCGCGATCGTAGCCCTTGGGAAACAGTGGACGCATCGCGCGATCGATCAGACGTGAGGTCAGGATCTCCTTCTCGGACGGACGCCCCTCGCGCTTGAAGAAGCCGCCCGGAATCTTGCCGGCGGCGAAAGTTTTTTCCTGATAATCGACGGTGAGCGGGATGAAGTCGGTCTTGGTTCGCGCCTCGTAGGCGGAAACCACGGTCGCAAGCACTACAGTCTCGCCGTACTGGGCGAGTACCGCGCCGTGTGCCTGGCGCGCCAGGCGTCCGGTCTCGAGCGAGAGCGGACGCCCTGAAAATTCTATCTCTAGTTTTCGATACATTTCCTTACCTTGTCAGGAAGGCAGGATGCAGGCTCGATGCAGCGAACCGGCGGAGCGATGACTCCAACGATGTCGGCATCGACGTGGCTGAGCGGTCGACACGGCTTGCACCGGCGACCCCCTCCGGGCCTACCTCCGGATGCCCAGTTTTTCAATCAGCTCTCGATAACGGGAGACATCGCGCGAATGCAGATAGTCCAGCAGCCGGCGGCGTTTGCTCACGAGTTTGAGCAAACCGCGGCGCGAATGATGGTCTTTCGCGTGGGTCCGGAGATGCTCACTTAACTGCTCGATTCGGGCAGAAAAGAGCGCCACCTGGACCTCGGAAGAACCGCTGTCCTTGGGACTTCGTGCGTGCGATTGGACTATTTCCCGCTTACGAGCGGACGCGAGGGGCATCAGGAGTCTTGCTTATTCCTTTGATTTTTTCTTGGGAAAAGAGGCTAACAGAGGCCGGCGATGGTGTAAAGGCGACCGGCCGAAAGGGCGATTTTGCCGCGATCAGGCCAAAATTTTCGCGATTAATCCGCAGACTCGTCAGATCTTCTTGCGCTTGTGCGATAAATAATCAACCAGCAGGTACTCGCCCAGATGGTCGGGGCGGGTGAAGAGCGCGCGGCCCCGGTTGATGAGCGTCATCTTCTCGACGAACGCGCGCAGGCTCGGCGAATCATCCAGCATAAAGGTATTGATCCGAATTCCTTTGCGCGTCACCCGTTCCACTTCCTTGAGCGTCTCCTGGGCGGCGCGCATGCTGATGCCGCCGAAGGACAACGGCCATTCGCAAAAGACGCGGCCATTCTGGAAGTAGGCGGTGGGCTGACCGTCGGTGATCACGATGATCTGCTGGTTGCGCGACGGATGACGCCCGAGGAGCTCGGCCGCGAGCCGCAGTCCGTCCTGCAGGTTCGTGAACGGGTCGCCCATGTTCCACGAGGCTTCGGGCAGGTCTTTCAGCTTCAGTTGGACGGCGCGGGTAAAGAAGCCGACGATCGCGAAAAAGTCGCGCGGGTACTTGGAGCGAATCAGCGTCTCCATCGCCATCGCGACCTTCTTGGCCGCCGCGAACCGCCCCTCCCAGCTCATCGACCACGACATGTCGAGGCACAACACCGTCGACGAAGTGGTGGCGTAGTCGCTCTCGAACACCTCGAAATCGTCGGGGCCGAGCGTCAACGGGACGCCGGGCTTGCGCGTCAGCGCATGCTTGAGCGTCTCGACCAGGTTGAGATTCAGCGGATCGCCGTAAACGTACGGCTTGGTCACCTCGGGCCGGATCTCGGTTGCGCCGCGATGATCCATCGCATGGCCGCCGCTGCGATCGCGGAGCAGCCCCTGGAAGATATCGCGCAGCGCGAGCTGTCCGATCCGCCGCACGCCCTTGGGCGAGAGCGCCAGATGCTCGCCGCGGGTGAGGAGATAGCCGGATTCATCCAGCAGCAGCATCGCCTGCTTCAGGTTTTCGAAATCTTCAGAGGCCTGTCCGCCGAGCATCGCATTCAGCTCGTCGCCCGAGACCTCGTTCAAATCGCCCGCCATCAGCGCCTGCTCGAGATTCCGCATCCGTTCCATCTCGCGCATCATGTCGACCGCTTCGCGATAGCCGAGGCTCTTGGGCCCGCGAAACGCCTGGCCGTGTCGATCGCGAAAGTTTTCGAGGTCGCGGATGTTCTCGTATTCCTTGAGCAATTCGTCGAAGTCGGCCTTCGCCTCGCCGTCCTCGAAGTCGTAGTTCTCGAGCCGCCTCAGCGCCTCGGAGAGCTTGCGCGGCAGATGCGCAAGCTCGCGTTCCTTATCTTCGATCCCCGGCTTGCGATCGCGAAGCGTGCCCAGCGTATGCCGCTCGCGCTCGAGGATGCTTTCGAGTTTGCGTTCGATCTCGGAGAGCGCGTGCTTGAGATTGAACTCGCGGTAGCGCTTGCGCATCTCCTGGCGCAACTGCTCGATCAGCTCCTCTAGACCCATCATCTTCACGCCATCGAGGTCGATGCCCTGGCGCATGATCCAGTCCATCGCCTGACGCACATCGTCGGTGTACGAGAGATATTCGGCGAGCTTCTCGAAGAGCTGATCGGCGGTGAGCCGGACGCGCTGGCTTCCGTCCCACAGCGTATAGCGATGGATGTTCATCGGCGCGAGGTTCAGGCGTGATAGCTCATCCGCCCGCCACCCTGGCGCTCCTTGTTGAGTTTCTGATGGAGATGGAGGCCCTCAAAGATGAGTTCGCTCGCGACCGCCATCAGGCCCGGGGTCTCGAACGGTCCGAGCCGTTCGACCGCCTCGCGCAGTCCCGGCACCTCGCGCAGCGGCTCCAGATACTCAGCGGAGGGAGCGCGGTCCGAGACCTCGACGCCCCAGCCCTGGCCGAAGTAGGCGACGATCGATTTGAGATCGTCGATTTTCAGGTAGCGATCGAAGACCTTGAGCACCGCGTGATTGATCAGGCGCTCAACCAGGTCTTCTTCCTTCTTGTCCTCACCCACGTACTCCAGCTCGATTTTGCCGGCGGTCGAGGCGAACAACGACGGCAGATCAGTAATCCGCGGGACAATCTCGTTCTCGCCCACGATCACCGCGCGCCGCTCGGCGTTGGAAATCACCGACTCAAAGTTGTTGATCGTCACCCGCACCGAAACGCCCGAGGCCTGGTTGATCTCGTTCGAGGCGCGCGCCTCGAACGTGATGTTCGCCAGGATCTCGCGCATGAAGGGAGCCACCCGCAGCGGCAAATCGGAGCGCAGCGGATAGCTGCACTCCTGCTCCATGATCGCGATCTCGTCCTCGATGGTTTTCGGGTAATGCGTGCGAATCTGGACGTCGAAGCGATCCTTGAGCGGCGTGATGATCCGGCCGCGCGAGGTGTAGTCTTCCGGGTTCGCGCTCGCCACGAACAACACGTCGACCGGCAGGCGAATCTTGTAGCCCTTGATCTGGACGTCCTTTTCCTCCATCAGGTTGAACAGGCCGACCTGCACCTTCTCGGTCAGGTCGGGGAGTTCATTGATCGCAAAGATGCCGCGATTGGTCCGCGGGATCAGTCCGTAATGGATCGTCTCCTCGTCGGCGAGGTAGCGTCCTTCGGCGACCTTGATTGGATCGATCTCGCCGATCAGGTCGGCGACCGAGACGTCGGGCGTGGCAAGCTTCTCGGCATAGCGCTGCTCGCGCGTGAGCCATGCGATCTCGAGCGCGTCGCCCCGCTCGGCAAGCTGGCGGCGGCAGAACTTGCAGATCGGCGCGAACGGATCATCATTGATCTCGCAGCCCTTCACGGCCGGCACGAATTCATCGAGCAGGCTGGCGAGCGAGCGGATGATCCGCGATTTCGCCTGGCCGCGTTCGCCGAGCAGAATCATATGATGGCCCGCGAGGATTGCGTTCTCGATTTCTGGCACCACCGTCTGATCGTAACCAACGATTCCCGGCAGCGTGCGCTCGCCGGTCTTGAGACGCGCGAGCAGGTTGTTGCGGAGTTCGATTCGCACCGGCGCGGTTCGGTAGCCCGCGCTCTTGAGCGCGCCCAGCGTGGTAATCGCGAGCAGGTCCTGGTTCATTATCGATCCTAACGAGAAAGTCTTGAGTTCTAGGATACGGGTTGTCGGCCAGTCTTGAAAAGCGGGGCGAGCCGCGCATACGTCTCGTCGAGCAGCTCGGAAATCACGCGCGTGCCGGCCGCAACCGGCATGAAGTTGGTATCGCCGTCCCATCGCGGCACCAGATGCCAATGCATGTGCGCCGCAATGCCTGCGCCGGCGGCGCGGCCGAGATTCGCGCCGATGTTCAAGCCGTCAGGATGATAGGCGCGGCGAAGCCGCGCGACCGCGGCCGCGATCATCGCGGCTAGCGCGGCGCCCTCGCGCGCGGTCAGCAGCTCAGGCGAGGCGACATGGCGGCGCGGCGCGATCATCAGATGGCCGTTGTTGTACGGATAGCGGTTGAGCATCACCAGCACCAGACGATCGGCGCTGAGCACCAGGCGATCGCGGCGCTCGGCAGCATCGATGCGGCCGAAACAAAAGATGCATCCGGAAGGGCGAGGGACGGCGCCTTGGACGTAGGCTCGCCGCCACGGCGCCCACAGCCGATGCGGTTCGGAAGCCGCCTCAGCCCGATTGCGAGGACCGGTCCCGCGCCTTGCCATTGAGCTCGATTCGCAGCTCCTTGCCGGCGCGGAAGAACGGAACCCGCTTGGCCTCGACCGCGACCGTTGCGCCGGTCTTCGGATTTCGCCCCTGGCGGGCGCGCCGCTGCTTCACGCCGAAACTGCCGAAGCCGCGCAACTCGATCCGATCGCCGCGCGCCAGCACCGTGGCCATTGCCTCGAACAGCGCGTTGACGGTGGTCTCCGAGTCGTGACGCGAGATCTGCGCGCGGCGGGCGAGCAGCTCCTCGATCAGCTCGCGCTTGGTCATTCCTGTCCCCGTCGCGGCCGGCGATCAGCGGTCGCGTCCGCGTCCGCGGGCGGCCCGGCCCTCCGCATCTTCGCGATCGAGCCGCAGCTCTTCGTTCAGAATGTCTTCGAGCGAGAAACGCGCCGCCTCGTGATCGCGCTTGAGGTAGGCCTGCATTTCTTCGCGCTCTTCGTGCTGCTTGAGCGCCTTGATCGAGAGTCCGATCCGCCGTTCCTTGGTGTCGACTTGCACCACCAGCGCCTCGAGTTCGTCACCGACCTTGAACAGGCTCTGCGGCTTGTCGACGCGTTCCGAGCTGAGCTGCGAAATATGGATCAGGCCCTCGATACCTTCCTCGAGTTCGACGAACACGCCGAAGTCGGCGACCGAGCTGACCTTGCCCTTCACGCGTGTGTTGAGCGGATAGCGCTCGGCGACGGTCTGCCACGGATCGCCGACCGTCTGCTTCATCCCGAGACTCACGCGTTCGTGCTCGACCTCGATGCCCAGCACGACCGCATCCACTTCGTCGCCCTTCTTGACCAGTTCCGAGGGATGACGCACTTTGCGCGTCCACGAAAGGTCGGAGATGTGCACCAGACCGTCGATCCCGGGCTCAATCTCGACGAATACTCCGAAGTCGGTAATCGACTTGACCTTGCCATGCACCTTGCTGCCGACCGGATGACGCCGCGCCAGTTCCTGCCAGGGATTCGGCTCGGTCTGCTTGAGGCCGAGCGAGATGCGCCGATTGGCTTCATCGACCCCCAGCACCTGCACTTCGACCAGGTCGCCGACGTTGACCACTTTCGACGGATGCACCGCGCGCTTGCTCCAACTCATTTCGGAAACGTGCACCAGCCCCTCGATGCCCTTTTCGAGCTCGACGAACGCGCCGTAATCAGTGACGCTGACGACCTTGCCCTTGGTCCGCATCCCCGGCGGGTAGTTCTCAGCCGCCTTGGTCCACGGGTCGGGCATAATCTGTTTCATCCCGAGCGAGACGCGCTCGCGTTCGGGATCGTACTTGAGCACCACGACTTTGACTTTGTCGCCGACGCTGAGCACTTCCGAAGGATGCTGCAGCCGGCCCCATGACATGTCGGTGATATGCAGCAGGCCGTCGAGTCCGCCGAGATCGATAAACGCGCCGTAGTCGGTGATGTTCTTGACGGTGCCTTCGAGGATCACGCCCTCTTCGAGCACCTTAAGCGTCTGTTCCTTGAGCGAGGCGCGTTCGCGCTCGAGCACGGTACGGCGCGAGACCACGACGTTGGCGCGCGCGCGGTTGAACTTCAGGATCTGGAAACGGCCGCGCTGACCGACATAGCGATCCAGATTGCGCGCGGGCCGGATATCGACATGCGATCCGGGCAGAAACGCGGCCACTCCAATATCGACTTTGAGTCCGCCCTTGACCTTGCCGAGGATCGCACCCTCGACCGGGGTTTCGTTCTGGAAAGCGCGTTCAAGCTCGCGCCAGACCTTGAACTTCTCGGCCTTGGCGTGTGAGAGCATCACGGTGCCGTTCTCGGTCTCGGTGCCCTCAAAGTAGACGTCGACCTCGTCGCCTTCCTTGACCGTGGGGTTGCCCTCAGAGTCAAGGAACTCGGCGAGGGGCGCCTGCCCTTCGCACTTGTAGTTGATGTCGATGATGACGCTGTCGCGCGTCACCAGCAGTACGGTTCCGGTCAGCACGTCGCCGGTGCGGGGAGCGCGCAGACTCTGTTCCATCAACGACTCAAAATCATTTGCTCCTCCGTTTATCTTGTCAGGCAAAGCTTTCTCCATTTAGTGGGACCTTCCGCGAGAAACTTCAAGGCTATGACGAATGCTTACAACCAGTCCAGTTGGGTTGCAAGGCCCGATTGTGCGCGCTCATCGCGCAATTCGATCCTGCATCAGCTTGACAACCTGATCGATCGTGAGATGGCTCGAATCGACCAGCACCGCGTCGGGCGCCTGCTTAAGCGGCGCGAGTTCGCGTCCCCGATCGCGCCGATCGCGCTCGCGAAGCTGCGCGAGCACCTCATCATACCCGATCGCGGCGCCCTTCGCCGCCAGCTCCTCGTAGCGCCGGCGCGCGCGCACGGCGACGTCGGCATCGAGGAAAAACTTGAACTCGGCATCGGGAAAAATCGCCGTGCCGATATCCCGCCCTTCCATCACCACGCCGCCGGCCGCACCGGCCTTGCGCTGCAACTCGCGCATCGCGGCGCGCACCACGGCAAGGGTCGAAAGCCGCGAGGCCAGATCGCCAATCGCGGGCGCGCCGAGCTCGCCGGTCACATCGCGCCCATCGAGCAGAACGCGATCGCCGGCAAACGAGATTACGATTGACGCGAGCAGCCGCGCGAGTTTCGCTTCGAGCCCTGGATCATCAGGCGTGATTCCCGCGTTGCGCGCCGCGATCGCCACCGCGCGATACATCGCGCCGGTATTGATGTAAGCGAAGCCGAGCGCCTGCGCGAGTCTGCGCGCTACGGTCGATTTGCCGGCGCCGACCGGTCCGTCGATCGCGACTATCGGCCGGCTGCGTCCCGATGCCGCCGTCATTTGAGCCCCCGGCGCATCGCGCGTCCACGCTCAAAAATGTTTTTGAGCGCTGCGGCGTCGCTCTGTTCGAGCGCGCCGGCGAATTCTTCGACCAGCGTCCGAAATCCGGCGAGCGCCTCGATAATCGCGGCGCGATTCGTGAGGCAGATATCGATCCACATCTCGGGGGACGAAGCCGCGATCCTGGTTGTGTCGCGCAATCCGCCGGCTCCGAATTCGGTCGGGCGCACTCCTTCAATTTGCGCATCGTGCAGAGCCGCCGCAAGTGCGCTCGCCACGATCTGCGGCAGATGACTCGCGCGCGCCATGATCCGATCGTGCGCCGCAGAAGACATTTGTGACACTCGCGCGCCGGTGGCTTTCCAGAGCGTTTCGATTTTCTCGATTGCCTCAGGCGTGCTGCGTGCCGAGGGCGTGATGAGCACGCGATGGTCCTGAAACAGCGACGGATCGGCGGCGCCCGCGCCGGTAGTCTCCTTGCCGGCGATCGGATGCGCCGCGACCAGCGCCATCGCCGGGCCAAGTTCCGGCTCGAGGTTTTCAATCACCCACTGCTTCACGCTTCCGACGTCGGTCACGATCGCGTCGGGTGGCAGCGCGGGGCGCATCGCGCGCAGCGTCGCGGGCATCGCGCGGATCGGCGTCGCCATCACGACCAAATCCGCATCGTGCGCTGCCGCGGCCGGATCGTAGGTGGCGAAATCGATTATCCCCCGCTCAACGGCAGTCCTGAGGTTCGCTTCGCTCCGCCCGAGGCCAACGATCGCGTCGACCAGCCGCGCGCGCCGCGCGGCCATCGCGAGCGATCCTCCGATCAGTCCGACGCCGCAGATGGCCATCCGTGTGAACAGCGGCGGCATCGTCAGGCTGGTGCGGGAGGCGCGGGCGGTTGACGGTTAGTCATCTAGATCAGTTTTTCGAGCGCCTCGATCAGCCGCCGGTTCTCGCTCTCGGTGCCGACGCTGATCCGCACATGGCGCGGGAAATTGTACCCGCCCATCGGCCGCACGACCACCCCGGCGCGCATCAGCTTCTCGAACATCGCCTGCCCATCGCCGACGTCGACCAGGATGAAATTCGCGTGCGTGGGGACGAAGGCGAGTCCCAGGCGGCGGAACTCGGCCTCCAGATAATCGATTCCGCGCGCGTTGACCTCGAGCGTGCGGCGCACATGCTCGGCGTCGTCCATCCCGGCGATCGCAGCGATCTGTCCGAGCGAGGTGACGTTGAACGGCTGGCGCACCTTGTTGAGCAGCGTAACAATCGCGGCGCTCGAGATTGCGTAGCCCACCCGTAACCCGGCCAGGCCGAAGATTTTCGAGAAGGTGCGCATCGTGACGATCAGCCGCCGCCCGTCGTGATAGCGGAGCGAGTCCGGGTAATCGGGGTCGCGCACGAACTCGAAGTAGGCTTCGTCGGCGACCACCACCACGTGCTCTGGCACGCGCGCCAGAAAACGCTCCCATTCGGCGCGCCGGAAGATCGTGCCGGTCGGATTGTTCGGATTATCGAGAAAGACGATGCGCGTGTTGGCGTCGATCGCCTCGGCGACGCGGTCGAGATCGAAGTAGAAGCCGTCGCGCACCGCAACCGCGCGTCCCTCGCCGCCCGCCGCCGCCGTCGCCAGCGGATAGATCGCGAAGCAATGCTCCGGAAAGACCGCATTCAAGCCGGGGCGCAAAAAAAGGAACGCGAGCAGGTTCAGAACCTCGACCGAACCGGATGCGACGAAGACCTGGTCGGGACCTACCCGATGATGCGCGGCGATCTTGTGGCGCAACGCCCACGCGCCGCCGTCCGGATAACGATTCAACTCCGGCAACGCCCGCGTGACAGCTTCGAGAGCCTTGGGCGACGGACCGAGCGGATTCTCATTCGAGGCGAGCTTGACCGCCGCGTGGATTCCAAGCTCGCGCTCGACCTCTTCGATCGGCTTGCCGGGCTCGTAAGGATGAAGCGCGGCGACGCCGGGCAGGACAAGATCTTCGACTTTGACCAAGATAAGTTTTAAGCGGCCTAGCCGCCGCCGAGCCTGCCTTCAGGATACGATCCCAGCACCTTGGAAAAAAGGGCGACCTCGGCCAGGGCCTTGAGCGCGCGGCGCACGCGCGGCTCTTCGCGATGGCCGCCGAGGTCGATGAAAAACAAATACTCCCAGGGCCGCGAGCGCATCGGGCGCGACTCGATTTTCGTGATGTTGATGCGGGCGCGCGCAAACAGGCTCAGGACTTCGTGCAGCGCACCGACCTTGTCGCGCACCGCAAAGAGCACGGTGGTTTTATCGGCGCCGGTCGGCGCGGCCGCCTGCTTGCCCATCACGAGAAACCGCGTGGTGTTGTGCGGCTGATCCTGGATGTTCTCGGCGATCAGTTTGAGCCCGTAGGCCTCGCCCGCGGCCCGCGATGCGATCGCGGCCAGCTCCGGCTCGTCGGCGGCGCGCCGCGCGGCAGCGGCATTGGAGACCATCGCCTCGAGCTCGCAATTCGGAAAGTTTGCCGCGAGATAACTGCGGCATTGCCCGAGCGACTGCTGATGAGCGACGATTTTGCGGATCGCCGCGCGCTCGCCCGTGCGCGACATCAGGGCGTGTCGGATGGGAATCAGGATTTCGCCGATAATCACCGCCGGCGTGTCGATCAGCAGATCGAGCGTAAGCGTGACCGAACCGTCGGTCGAATTTTCGACCGGCACCACGCCGAAGTCGGCGCGCCCGCTTTCGAGCGCATTGAACACCGCCGCGATCGAAGGTTCCGGCTCGAACTCGATACTCGAGCCGAAATGCTCGCGCGCCGCCTCGTGCGAATAGGTATGCTCGGGGCCGAGGAAGGCAACGCGAATCGGATGCTCCAGGGCGCGGCAGGCCGAAATAATCTCGACAAAGATGCGCCGGAGTTGATCGGCGCTAAGCGGACCCGGATTGAGCGCCGTCACTTCGTCGAGCACCTGGCGCTCGCGCGCCGGCTGGTAGATTGCGCCGGGGGCCGGCGGTTTGAGCCGTCCGATCGCGCGCGCCACCTCGGCCCGCTCGGAGATCAGACGCACCAACTCGCGGTTGATTCGATCAATCTCCGCGCGCAGATCTTCAATCGTCGCCGGCGCGGCGTTCTTTTTTACATCCGCAGTGCGCATCAGGAGCCCATTCGGTCTATTCGATATCGGCGCGGGAGGCAATCGAGCGCCGCTCGATGAAAGCCGCGCCGATGGCGGCGAACTTGCGCTCGCGATGCCAGCGAAGCTCTGCGGGGCCGAGCTTCGACAAGCGCGCCAGATGAGTCTTGATCGCCGCGCCGAGATTTTTCGCCGCGGCGGCGGGATCGCGATGCGCTCCGCCGGGCGGCTCCGCCACGATCTGATCGATAATCCCCGCCGCCATCAGGTCGGGCGCCGAGAGCTTGAGCGCCGCCGCCGCGACCGCGACCTTCTCCGGCCCGTCGGCACGCCACAGGATTGCGGCACATCCTTCGGGCGTGATGACCGAGTAGGACGCATATTCCTGCATCACGATGATGTTTGCGACGCCAAGCGCGAGCGCGCCACCCGAGCCGCCTTCCCCGATCACGCAACTGATCACCGGCACGGTCAGGCGGCCCATCAACTCAAGATTCCGCGCAATCGCCTCCGCCTGCCCGCGCTCCTCGGCCCCGACTCCCGGATCGGCGCCCTGCGTGTCGACGAAAGTGACAAGCGGGAGGGCGAAGCGCTCGGCGAGCTCGTAGACGCGCGCTGCCTTGCGATAGCCCTCGGGGCGGGGTTTGCCGAAGTTGCGCTCCAAACGCTCGCGCGTGGAGCGGCCGCGTTGATGGCCGACGATCGCGACCGGGCGGCGATTGAAATAGCCGAGCCCCGCGACAATCGCGCCATCGTCGGCGAAGCGACGGTCGCCATGAATCTCGATAAAGCCCTTGAACAGCGCCGCGATGTAGTCGAGCGTCTGCGGCCGAGCCGGATTGCGCGCCATCCGGACGCGCTCGATCGCACTCAGGCTCGCGGCCCATTTACGCTCCAGCCTTCGGCGCTCAGCGCGCAGCGCCGATTTCTCGCGCGCCGAACGCGCGTGCGTCATCCGGTCGTCGAGTGCTTCGAGCTGCGCTTCGATATCAGGCTGTGGAAATTCCATATGCGCTCCGAAATCGTGCTCCGGCATCATGCCGTGATGCCCGCGGCGCCGTTCGGCGCGTCGAAGAACCTGGTGAAAATCTCAAGCGCCCGCGCACCGTCGCTGGAATCGTCGAGCCAGATGATCTCGGGATCGCGGCGAAACCAGGTGAGCTGTCGCTTGGCCAGACGGCGGGTTTCGCGCCGCGCGCGCTCCGCCGCTTCATCGAGCGTCAAATCGCCGCGGAGATAAGCCGCGATCTCACGATAACCGATCGTGCTGAGCGGCGGACGGTCGGGGGCGTAGCCGGTGGCGAGCAGCGCGCGCACCTCGTCGATCAAACCCGCGGCGAGCATCGCGCCGAACCGCTCGTCGATTCGCGCATAAAGTTCCGCACGCTCCGGACAGAGACCGAGCGTGATCGAATTGTAGCGGCACCCGGCAAACCGATGACGCTGCTGCCGGGCGCTGAGCGGCTCGCCGGTCAGCGCGAACACTTCAAGCGCCCGCACGATTCGTGGCAGATCGCGCGTTCCGATCCGCCGGGCCGCTTCGGGATCGATCTCCGCCAGCTTGCGATGCAGCTCGGGGACCCCATGCTCCGCGGCGAGCCGATGAAGCCGCGCCCGCGTCTCGTGCGACGCGCCCGGCCCGGCGCAGAGTCCATGCTGAAGCGCGCGGAGGTAGAGTCCGCTCCCGCCGACTACGATCGGAGGCCGTCCGCGCCGCACGATTTCATCGATCGCCTCGCTCGCGAGCGCGGCGAAGCGGGCGGCATCGAGGGTTTCGTCGGGGGCGCAGATATCTATCAGATGATGCCTCACGCGAGCGCGTTCGAGCCGGCTCGGCTTGGCGGTGCCGATATCGAGGCCCCGATAGAAAAGCCGCGAGTCGGCATTGACAATCTCGGCGCCGAGCCGCTCCGCAATTTCGATCGCGAGCGCCGACTTGCCGGCCCCGGTCGGCCCGACGATAAAGCCGACCCGCGCGCGATGGTCCTGGCGTACTGCGGTCATCGGGTTAGCGGCGGAACATCCGCTCGACCTGTCCGCGGCCGAATTGGATATGGACCGGCCGGCCGTGCGGGCAGTTGGTCTTGAACTCAGTGCGATCGAGTTCGACGAGCAGCGCGTTCATCTCGGTGAAATCCAGATGACGCCCGACGCGAATCGAGCCGTGGCAGGCGAGCTGCTTAAGCCAATCCTCGAAGGCCGTATCGCCGCGCGTGCGAAGCTCCGGTTCGCCCAGACTGTCGACCATGTCGGCGAGGAGCTTGAGCCCGCTCTCGGCGCCGAACACCGCGGGCGCGCCTTTCAAAAGCAGCGTCGCCGGCCCGAAAGTTTCGAGATCGAAACCGAGTGCGCCGAGTTCGGCGAGCGACGCCTCGACCAGCGCCGCCCGCGCCGGACTGACTTCGAGCGTTGCCGGTGCGAGCATCGCCTGCACCTTCACGCCGCCCGCGCTGAGCTCCGAGCGCAGGCGCTCGAAGGTGACGCGCTCATGTGCGGCATGCTGATCGACCAGAATCAGACCGTCGGGGCCTTCGAGCACGATATAGCCGGCGAACAACTGCCCCACGATCTTGAGCTTCGAATAGTCCAGGATTCCCCCGGTGCGCTCAGCAGGACTGACGTGAGCCGGCACGAAGCCGAGACCGAGCGGCTTCTGCTGCGGACGCGGCGTTTGGCGGGAGTCCGGGACCAGACGGAGCATCGGCGGCTCGCGATGTCCGTTCGCCTCAGTCATCGGCGCAACCGTCGTTGCATCCGATTGCGCGATCGACAGCGCCGGGGCCGGTCGGAGATCGGGTTGCGCGCCGACCGCGGAAATACTCACGCTTGAGTGCGCGGCGGAGCCATCGCCGGCGGTATCGGTACGCTGATCGGCAAGCCGCCGGCGGAGTGTCGCGTAGCAGAGCTCGAAGACCGCCCCGGAGTTGCGAAACCGCACTTCGGTCTTCATCGGATGGACATTGACGTCGACCATCTCGGCCCGGAGCTCGACGAACAGCGCGACCGCCGGATAGCGTCCGCGCGGAACGAGCGTCTGGTAGGCCTGCCCGATCGCACGCAGCAGCATCCGATCGCGCACCACGCGCTGGTTGACGAAGCAGAGCATCATGCGGGCGGTCGGGAACGATTGCTGGCTGAGCGCCGCCAGGCCGTGGACCCGCGCCCCTTCGCGGATGCCCTCGAAGGGGATCATCGCGGAGGCCATGCGTTCGCCGAACAACTGGCGGAAACGCTCGAGGAGCGAGCCGGCGCGCGGCAGGTCGTACACGATACGACCGTCGGCGGCGAGTCGGAATGCGACCGAATGATTGGCGAGCGCGAGGCGCTGGATGGTCTCCGCGATCGCCGCCTGCTCGGTGGCGACGGTCTTGAGAAACTTGAGGCGCGCCGGCGTGTTGAAAAACAGCTCTCGCACCTCGATCTGCGTGCCGGGCGCGAGCGCGCATTCGCGCGCCGTCTCGATCCCGCCGCCTTCGGCGGCGATCTCGATGCCGTGCGGATGAGCGGCAGGGCGGGTGCGGAGCATCAGATGCGACACGCTCGCGATCGAAGCGAGCGCCTCGCCGCGAAAGCCGAGCGTGCGGATCGCGCTCAGGTCGGCGGCGTCGCGGATCTTCGAGGTCGCGTGTCTGCGGAGCGACAGGACGGCGTCCTCGCGGCTCATCCCGACGCCGTCGTCCGTAACCGCGATTAACGCGCGGCCGCCCGCTTCGACCTCGACGCTTATCGCTCGCGCCCCGGCATCGAGCGAGTTTTCGACGAGCTCCTTGACGGCGGAGGCAGGCCGCTCGACGACCTCGCCGGCCGCGATTTGGCTGGCGACCTGCTCGGGCAGGATATGGATCAGCCGCTCAGAGGCCATCGTTATCGTTACCACAATGGAGCTTTCGGGCGAGCTACTCAAGCGCTGGGTTGGCGGTTGACCCACAGAATTTCTATGCGCCGGCGGCTCTTTGATCGTACGACGGATAACGCTATTCTGGCTGCTCAGCCTTGGAAGGCCGGTTTCATCGATGAGACATTGCGCGATCTGCCAGAAGCGGCCGTCGGTCGGCCATAACGTGAGTCACGCTAACAACAAGACCAAGCGGCGCTGGAATCCGAATTTGCAGGAGGTCCGCGCCGCGATCGGCGGGGGCGTGCGGCGGATCCTGGTCTGCACGCGATGCATCCGGAGCGGGCGGGTCATCAAGAGCGCCTGACGCCTCGAAGTCGGGATCGGATCTCGGGATCGAGCTCGGAAAATTCTCACGGGACGCGAAAGCGCGCCTTTATCTCTTCAGGGATGGGCGTCGCCTTGAGCCGGCGTTCGTCGGCCGGATCGCGCATCGCCCAGACGCGGGTTTCGTAGCCGTCGGCGGCGAGCTGGCCGTCCTTGTACAGCCGATGGCGCACAGTGAAGCTTTTTACCCCCCATCGCTCCACGAAGCTCTCCATCTCAAGCTCATCGCCGTAAGTTGCCGGAATCATAAAGCTCGCGCGCGCGTCGACAATCGGCGTCCCCACGCCGGCCGCTTCGACCACCATACGGCGCCACATTCCGGCCTTTTCGAACAGCGCCGCAGTCGCCTCGTCAAACCAGATGAAATAGTTCGGATAGAAGACGATGCGCGCCGAATCGCATTCCCCCCACTGCACGCGGATGGTCCTGCGGTTGACCAGCGGCTTCGCGGCCGTCTCGCTCACGCCCGCTTCCCGCGCTGCTCGCGATAGAGTCCGAGTTTCTCCTGCACCGGGCGATCGGAGTAGTTGAACATGACCGCCTCGCTGCCGTTGGTCTCATGGTAATGCCAGCACCAGCTCGGAACCACGAAGATGTCGCGCGGGCCCCATTCGAAGCTGGTGCCGTTGACGACTGTGCGTCCCTTGCCCTCGACCACCACGTAGACCGTGCCCTCAGTGGAGCGGAACGGCGTGCCCGAAAAGCCCTTTGGCAGAAGGCGCATCGAGGTGCCGATCGTGGGCATCGCCCAGTCGCCCGTCACCGGGTTGATGTAGTTCATCTTGAGCCCGTGGCAATCGTCGTAATCGCCGCGCGCGGCCATCCGATCGAGCGCTTCGCGCGTGCGCGCATAGCTGTAGTTCAGGATTGGGCTCGTGGGCGCGCGATGGCGATGGCCGTCGGGGACCATGCCGGTTCCCCAGCGCGCCACGGAGTCGCCCTCGGGGCGATCGATCGGGAACTGGTCCTCGGGATAAGGCTCGAAGAAGCTGCAGTTCAAGACATCGACGATCGGAATATCGAGTCCGTCCAGCCAAACCATTGGTTGATCGGTTTCGTTCCCATGGTCGTGCCAGGTCCAACTCGGTGTGATGACGAAGTCGCCCGGTCGCATCGTGGTCTTCTCGCCATCGACGGCCGTGTACGCCCCCTCGCCCTCGATGATGAAGCGCAGCGCGCTCTGCGTATGCCGATGACTCGGGGCGACCTCGCCCGGCATGATCATCTGGAGGCCGGCGAAAAGCGAGTGTGTGATACAGGGGAAGAAATAATCGCGAAGGCCCGGGTTCTCCAGGATCAGCACGCGCCGGTCGGCCTCGCGCGCCGAGATCACGCCGCCGGATTCGAGCAGCGCCGGCTTTACATCGCGATCGTACTTCCAGAGCGTCGGCACCTCGTGCGGCTTGGGCTCATCGGTCTGGATGCCCTTTAAGACCTCCCAGAGCGGGGCAAGGTTCTTTTCCTTGATGCGGGCATAGTAGGCCTCGCGTTCGGGTGTGCGCCTGGGCTGCTCTCGCATGGTCGTTCTCCCTGGATTGATCGTAGAGGGACGCCGTCCTTGTCCGATGTTATCAGAGTCAAACCGCGATGGGGATGTCAAACCATACGATTGGGCGTACTGGTCTGGCGCGCGGCGCATCGGTAGTTTTGAGGTTGGGGGACGCTCACGATGCGACGGTTCAGTGTATTCATGCTCGCAGCGGGGTTGATACTTGCGCTCGGCGACTCGCCGCAAGCGCGGGCCGGCCAATATTCTGCGAGCTTCACAGGTACGGTGGTCGATCTCGAAACCGCCGGTTTCTGCAACACGTCGGATTTCAGCAGCCAATGCCCTCTCAGCGGCGTGTGCGACTGTATCACGCTCCAGGGGCGCGCAACCGGCAACGTTATCGGCCGCACCAGCAAGAGCAACCCGGTCGCGATTAACATCACGTACGATGCGGGGGCTCAGGGCCAACAGGTCGGATGGACCGGGAAGGCGCAATGCGCGCCGATCTACGGGAGCGCCCATATTCACGGAAATCGCGATATCGAGGAGCTCGACTTCACCGGCTCTATGTGCATGCTCCTCGACCCGAGCGTCAAGCCGCAGCGCGCGCCGCTCGCCGGCACCTGGGGGCTCACCGATCTGAGCGGCATCCACGCGGGCTTCGGCAAGGTCACCGGCTCGCTAAACCTGTCCAATTTCAACGCCACGCAGACTCTTACTTTCACCGGAACTGATCAGTAACAGCGCCTGTCCTCCTACCGATCTCGCTGGCGCATGGAGCCCTAATAGTCGCCACGCCGAGCACATTTTAAAGGGGTGTTTCTGCACCGCGTCAGGATGTAATTTCGCGCACCTTGGCGAGGTTGGGTGGCAAAAAACCTACCGATTTGGCGGCTCTCACAGTTGGCATCGTTGATGCTCAACTCTGCCGTAGCGGTCATGGTGCGCGACGATGACCTACCACGAGGCAATCGAGTTTATCGATGAGCATGACCTCCAGGTCCTGATCCTTCCGTCCCATCGCGGCTTCGCGGTCTATGCCCGGAGTGAGCTTGCAGCGGCGACCGCGATTGCTTACGCGGAGACCTTCGAGTCGGCGGTCGAGATGGCGCGGGCGCGCTTCGACGCAAAGCACGGTAGAATGCATTAGCCCGGATCGCAGCCGCATGGTCTGCAAGGAGCAAGCGAAATCTATATTGCACCCGAGCCGCGCTTTTGATTAGGGTGATCGCGGCGCCGTAATTCCGGCGTCCTGATCATGAAGCGTCCCGCCGCGAGCGATTCCCGATACTCTTCACGCGTGCGCGCAATCGCGCTCGCTGCATTGTTGATTGCCGCTCAGGCGCTTGCCGTTTCGCATTTTCATCCGCTGGTTCCGGGCTACAACTTCCAGCAGCAAACGCAGACGGCGGCGATTGGCGACGGGCTCTGCGCGCTCTGTTTGTTGCATTTCAATTGTCCGGTCGGCGCCAGTTCGCCCGCGATCATCGCGCCGATGCTGTTGGAAGCTGCACATGCCGCTCCGGTAGCGAGCCGGCTGCTTGCGTCTCCGCGAAGCAGCCGCTTCGGCCGCGCTCCTCCCGTTCTGTCCTAAGCGTTTTCGGCTCATTATCAACCGCGGTGCGCGATCGGCACGGCCGATGCCGTTGCCGCGATCGCGACGCCGCTTCGGACGGACGGGAACTGTCATGCGAATTATGGTTGTGGGGCTGCTCGGCGCGATGACCCTGATCATCAACGCGGGTCGGATCGCAGCCGCGGCCGACGCCGGAGCCGCTGCGAAACCAGTGAGCGGCGCGGTCCAGGATGCTATCGGGCAGCCGATTAAGGGCGCCACGGTGACACTTAAGAACGCTGCCGGTAGCATCGTAGCGCGCGCCGTCACCGACGCGCAGGGACGATTCGCGCTCAAAGGCATCGCGCCCGGCGTCTACGAGCTTGACGTCGACCGCAGCGGCTTCGGGCGCGCGGTATCGATCGTCACGATGGGCCGCAACGGGGCAAAGCCGCTCACGATTGCGCTTGCCGCCCAGCAAGCTCTCAGCCTTCAGCTTGCGGCCAGGCGGCTGGAGCGTGCGCGCAACGAACTCAGTCCCGAGACCGGTAGCAGCGTCTATCGGTTCAGCGAAAAGGCGATTCAGGAGTTGCCGCAAGGCTCCAATACCCCGATGAACAGTGTGTTGCTGCAGGCGCCGGGGGTGGTTCAGGATTCCTTCGGCGCCCTGCATATCCGCGGCGAGCACGCCGAGATCCAGTACCGGATCAACGGTATCGAGCTGCCCGAGGGCGTCACCTCCGGCTTCGCGCAGACCCTGAGCCCGCGCTTCGCGCAGAGCATCTCGCTGCTCGAAGGCGCGCTGCCGGCCCAATATGGCTACCATACCGCGGGCGTGGTCCAGATTCAGACCAAGAGCGGCGAGAGTTTGAACGGCGGCGACATCGAGATGTACGGCGGGCAGCGAAGCACGGCGCAGCCGAATTTCGAGCTGGGCGGTGCCAAGGGCAATCTGAGCTACTATGCGACCGGCTTCTATCTGCAGAATACGCGCGGCTTGGAGCCGCCGACGCCCGGGCCGGAGGCGGAGCATGACTTCACCGATCAGGGCAACGGCTTCGGTTATCTGTCATATTTTCTGAATCCGACCACGCGGCTTGCCGCGTTCGGCGGTTTCAACCTGTCGCACTTCCAGATCCCATCGAATCCCGGTCAGACGCCGGCGTTCATCCTGCATGGCGTCCCGGCCTTTCCTTCGGTCGATATCCAGGAGGCGCAGTTCGAGCAGAATTACTATGGCGTGATCGCGCTGCAGGGCGTGATCGGGCGGCATCTCGACTACCAGATCGCCGGTTTCAGCCGCTACTCAACGCTTTCATTCCATCCCGACAATCAGGGCGATCTGATCTACAACGGCATCGCTTCGAAGATCTTCCGCGGCGACTGGGCGAGCGGCTCGCAAGCGGATTTCGCGTGGCGCGGATGGACTCATCATATCGTGCGCGCCGGCTACTATTTCAGCGGCGAGCGCGCCGAGATCGATAACCATGCGCTGGTCTTCCCGGGCGGACCCGGCTTTCAGACCAGCGAGTTTCCGATCCAGGTGGTTGACGACGGCGCCAGGACCGCGTGGCTCTACGGCGTCTACCTGCAGGACGAATGGCATCCGATACCGAAGCTGACGCTCAACTACGGAGTCCGCTTCGATCTGTATGACGGTCTAACGCGCTCCGACCAGGCGAGCCCGCGCGTGGCCGCAATCTATCAGCTTTTCGAGAAAACGGCGCTGCACGCCGCTTATGCGCGTTATTTCACGCCGCCGCCGCTCGAGTCGGTCTCCGGCGAGGACATCGCAAAGTTCCTTCACACCACGAATCAGCCTTCGGTGCTGAGAGATTCAACCATCTCGCCCGAGCGCGCCCACTACTTTGATGTCGGGGCGACGCAAAATTTTCCATTTGGCATCAAGACTGACCTCGACAGCTATTACAAGAAATCGAGCGATCTCCTTGACGAAGGCCAGTTCGGCCCGACCGTCATCTTCACGCCGTTCAACTATAATAAGGGCCGGCAGTATGGAGTCGAGTTCGCGACCTCGATGAACCGCGAAAATCTGACCACTTATTTCAATTTTGCCTACTCAGTCGCACAAGGCATCGATATCGTTTCCGATCAGTTTTTGTTCAGTCCCGCGGAGCTTGCGTATATCAAAACCCACTATGTATTCCTCGATCACGACCAGACCTTTACCGCTTCGTGGGGCGCCGCTTACAACTTCAAAGGCTTTCTGTTCACGCTCGACGGGATCTACGCGAGCGGATTGCGCACCGGTTTTGCGAACACCGGCAACCAGCCGTTCTATGTTCAGTTCGACGCCGGGATCGTGAAGCATCTGACTATCCCACCCGCCGGCCAGTTCGATGCGCGCGTCGCAGTGGTCAACCTGGGCGACTGGATTTACCAGCTTCGGAGTGGCTCCGGGATCGGCGTTTTCGCCCCGCAATATGGTCCGCGCCGCACGCTGTACGGCGGCCTCAAATGGTATTTGCCGTGGACCAGCGCGGCATCAGGTCATCAGTAGATTGAATGCGAAGTACACAGTCGCCAACCGGTAATCGGAATTAGTAATCAGGCAAACCCATGACTGTTACAAAGCAAATGAACTTTCACGGAGAGCGAATCAAATGTCGAGCATAGTCGCCGGATGGCAGGCGCTGAGCTACGGCGGGCCGCTGGTCTATCCGCTGCTGGTGCTCGGCGTGCTCGCGTTTATCATTATCGTCGATCGCGTCGTCGCCTATCGGCGATGTCTCCGGCTGCCGGCTGAGATCGCAGCTTTGGTCGAGACCTACGGCTTTGCGTGGAGCGAGCTCGAGCGGAGGCTCGAGACGCTGCCGGAACACAACGCCTATCGCCGCTTTCTGGGCGTCATTGCGCAAAACCGCCATCAGCCCGCCTGGTGGGTGGAATCGCGCGCCGGCGACGAGGCGGGGAGCATCGAACGGACGCTCAGCCGCGGGCTCTGGATTCTTGAGACGGTCGTAACGGCCGCGCCGCTGCTCGGCCTGCTCGGCACGATCACCGGCATGATGCAGGCCTTCAAGGTGATTGGCGGCTCGGGCCTGGTCGCGCCGACTGAGGTAACCGCCGGCGTGGCTGAGGCGCTGATCGCGACCGCGCTCGGTCTGCTGATCGCGGTGTTCGCGCTGTTCGGCTTCAACTTCTTCGCCCGCGTGCAATCGCAAGCGCTCGACCGGATGGAACGGCTCGGCTCGCGTCTGGTCGATCACATCCGGCTCGACCAGGAAGGCGGCGAGCCCGCGCGGATCGCGCCGGTCGAGCCGCTGCCGACGCGCGGGAGGGCGTAGACATGAAACTTCGCAGGGCGCGAACCTATCGCCGCGGACGCATCGAGATCATCCCGATGATCGACGTGATGTTCTTCCTGCTCGTCACCTTCATGCTGGCATCGCTCTCGATGCAGAGCCTGAACTCGCTCCGCGTCAACCTGCCCCAGGGCGACGCACCCAACCTCAATCACAAGGAGCCGGTCACGCTCACGGTCACCCGCGACAGCCATCTGTTTCTCGATAAGACCCCGGTGACGCTTGCCACGATGGCGGCGACGCTGAAATCGATGCTCAGCGCGCAGGATCCGGGGATCGTCGTGAATGCCGACAGCGGGGCGCCGGAAGGAACGGTGGTGCAAGCGATGCTTGAGGCGCGGCGCGCCGGCGTCGAACATTTTCTGATTGCGGTAAGGCGTCCATGAACGCGGGCATCACGCCGGGCGCGCCCTTCGATTTCGACGATCCGAGCCGCCGTTTGGTCTGGACGGTGCCGCTCGCGATTGCGCTATGGTTCGGCGTGCTGGTGATCTTCTCGCGGCTCCTGGAGCGAACCGCACCACCGCCGCCCGAGCTTGCGCCCGTGCAGGCGCGAATTGTCGAACTGCCGCCGGCCGGTCTCTCAGGCGGCGCGGCGGCGCCTGCCAAACCGGCGCCGATCGCGAAACCGCATCCGATTGCTCGGTCCCATCCGCGATCGCATCCGGTCGTACCTCATCATCGCGCGCTTCCGAAGCCAATCGCTCCGCTGGCGCCGCCGGCTCCGAATGGGACCGCGAAGCAGGAAGAAACGCCGTCCGCCGCGCCTGCCCACGCGAAGAATACCGGACCAGCGGGCGTCAGCGGCGGTACGGGAAACGGATCCGGCGCGGGACTGGGCAGCGACAGCGCGGGCGCGCGTGCGATCTTCGCGCCTACGCCGGCGATTCCCGACGATTTGCGCGAGCAGCCGTTCGAGGCCGTCGCCGTCGCGCACTTCAAGGTGGCGCCGGACGGCACGATCGAGGTGGCGCTGATCCAGCCCACCAACAATCCTGAGCTGAACAGCATCCTGATGGATACGCTCAAGCAGTGGCGGTTTTTCCCCGCGATGCGCAACGGAGTCGCCGTGAGCTCCGAGTTCGACCTGCGCATCCCGATCAGCATTCGCTAGCGCCCCAGTTATAGGAGTTCCAGCACCTTCTCGCCCGGCCGCGCGATGATCGCGCGCTTGCCGCGGATCACGATCGGCCGCTGCATCAGCTCCGGATGCTTCAGCAGCAGCGCGATCACCGGCTCGCGATCGACATAATCCTCGGCCCTGAGCCCGAGCTCCGAAAAGCGTTTGTCCTTGCGCACCAGTTCGGCCGGCGGCGATTTGAGCATCGCGAGGATTCGCTCCAGCGTCTCGCGATCGAGAGGATGCTTGAGATACTCGATGGCGTCGAACTCGACGCCGCGCTCGCTCAGAATCTGATGAGCGCCGCGCGACTGCCCTCAGCCTGGGTTATGGTAAATGATGATGCGCTCCATGGTTTCCTCCGGACGCGCCGCGGATTAGATTTTGACTCGCCGCTGCGCTAATAAGGTTGGTTCGGAAGCTTATCATGCCACGTACGCTTGCAATCGCCGCCTTCGGATTGATGCTCGTATTCGGCCGCGGAACGTTGATCGCGAACGCTGCCCAGGTCGGCGGTACGCTCTCGGGGAACGCCGGCCATCAGCTCCATTTCGAGAACCGCGCCACGCGCGACATCTACATGGCCGTCACCGATCGCAACGGCGCCTTCGCAGTTGACCTGCCACCCGGAATCTACGATCTGCGGGGACAGCGCGGAACCATCTTCGTTCCGCGGATTCTCGTCGCCGATCAAGCGATCAATCTCGGCGCCGTTAGCAAGCCCACCGGCTTTAATCCGATGCGGCTCTTTCAATACGAGGGCGTCGCGCCGGTTTTGGTCTATACCCCTGCGCCGGCAACCGCCTATCTGCCGGGCGGCGCGGAAGGGATTACCGCGATTCTGCCGAGCGCGCCGGTGACCGGCGCATTCTCGCAGAAGGGCGGCGCCGGCGGTACGCCGATCACGCCCTCGGCGGGAAATCCCACGCCGCCGCCGGCCAGCTCGCAACTGACGCCGGTTCCGGGCGGGGCTCCGCCGCGCTAAGCGCGCGCCACCAGCCGCGCGAGATTGGTCTGCGCGCCGGTCTCGCTGCCCAGCTTCACCACCCGATCCTTCATCGTCTCCTGCCAGATGAGCGATTCCATTGCGATGTGCAGCGGATGGTCCTGTACGGTCAGGATGCGGCATCCGTCCGGGCCGGCGGCGTGGTTGTGCACTGCCCAGGCCGGCGCAGAAAGCATGATGTCGCCCGCGCGCCATTCGAAACGATAGCCGCCGACGACGCTGCGGCCGCTGCCGCCGAAAATGTAGTTGATCGCGGCCGAGCTGTGACGATGCGGTATATCGACGCGGTTCGGCGGGTACTGCGCGAGCGTCGCGAAGAACGAATGCGTGGTGCCGTTACGCCGCTCGGTCGCTGGATTGTAGAGCAAATACAGATGCCGCCCGCGGTAGGCCTTGCCCGCTGTGCCGCCCAGTCCTTCGACGCGGCCGAGATACTGCGCAACTTCGCGCCACGGCCACAGCAGTGCGCGCGAGGGGACCACGTCGATGTCGATTAGATGCTCGTAGCCGAGCAGGCGCGCGCCGTCGCCTCCGATCGCGATATCGTCGGCGAAGTCCTTCGCGCGTTTGCCTGAGCGGTCGACTGCGCCAAGCTCGGCCCGCTCCTCAGGATCCTCCTCGACGTAGTGCGCTTCGAGTTTCTCGAGGAGCGGCGCGTTGCTGTAGTTGAGAAATACCGCCGGCTCGCGGCCGCGCCCCTCGTAGCGATAGACGTCCATCGAAGGGACATTCCAGACGTCGAACTGCTCGAAACCGAACGTCCGACCGCCGACCGTAATCGAACCCTCGCCGCGCAGGCACATCGCGACCTGGCTCGAGTTCTGGCGGCATCGAAGCGTGCTCTCGCCTGGCATCAGCACGTTGATTGAAACCTCGATGCCGGGCGCGAAGCCGAGCCCCGGCTCGGTCGCATTCGGATGCACGATCAGCGAACGGCGTCGACCGCCGCGCGGAGCCTTCAAGTCCGCAAGCCGCGCGGCTTCGGCGTCGAGTTCCGCTCCGGTCACGAGCAGCGGCGCCCAGAAGTTCATCGGACGTGGCTCGGCGTTCGACCGATCCACAAAAAATGGCTTGCGGTTTGTCATCACGAATCAGCTTAGTCCGAAATCGGGGATGAATCGAAATGCGTCACGATGCGCCACGATGCGGCCCGCCGACGGCGCGGGAAAATGCGTGCCGAAGACCAGCGCGCGATCCTCTGCGCAGCGCCGGATGAAGTCAAAACGCGTGGCTCGGGCCAGCGCGGGATCTAGATCGAAGCGGCAGTTCCATTCCGGATGCGCGCATTGCAGCGGATGATGAATCAAATCGCCGCTCGTGATCGCACGCGCGCCGCCCGACTCAATCACGACGCTCACGTGGGCGTGCGTATGGCCCGGAGTGGGCTCGAGGCGGAGATTGGCGTCAATCCGGTGGCGCGTGTCGACCCATTCGACCATCCCAGCTTCGACCACCGGCCGCACCGAATCTTCGAGCGGAATGCGAAAGTGCGGATCATCGGAGCGCGACCAATACTCCCATTCCTCGCGCACGATCAGGTAGCGCGCGTTAGGAAAGGTCGGTACCCAGCGCCCGCCTTCGAGCATCGTGTTCCATCCGACGTGATCGCCGTGCAGATGCGTCAGCACCACCAGGTCGACGGTTTCACGCGCGAAGCCCGCACGCGCGAGACGTTCTAGGTAGTCGCCGCGCCGTAGATGCCAGCCGAGTTGAGCGTCCCATAGCGGCGCAGGTCGCGGCTTCAGATTGCCCATACAGGTGTCGATGACGATCTTGTGGCCGTCCGATTCGACCAGCATCGAATGGAAGCTGAGTCCGATCCGGCCGTCGGCCGTGGCGAAATGCGGCGCCAGCCATTCGAGCTCGCCGATTACGTTGGCGGGCGTGAATTCGGGGACCAGGAAGCCGCCGAACAGCGTCACCTCATGATCGACGAGCCGCGCGACGCGGACCGCGCCGACGTCCCATCGATGCGTCACATCGTCCATCGCTCGATTTCAATCCGCAGGCCGATCGATTGCAATCATGATCGACGCGGGCGACGGTCGTTACCGACGCGTTAGGCTATACCGGCGCCGCGATCGCGTAGGCATCCGGGATGGGCGGCGTCAGATCATTTCGGTGATGTTCGGCGAGATGCCGAGATAGGCGCGGCCGTAAAGCTCGAGGCAAGGTCCGATGGTCAGGGCGGCGTGGCGGCTCGCGAGGTTCGCATCGCGCCAGAAGCGCTGTAACGGGTTCGATTCGGCGAACGCGCCCGAGCTGCCAATCGAGATGAGCTGATCGATCACTTCGCGCACCAGCCGCGCGGCATAGCCGGCATCACCGCGGATCCGCGCCCGCGTGAGATAATCGATCGGAGCCGCAGCGCGCGCGGCGGCGTCGATCTCGTCCGCCGCGCGCAGGATATGCAGCCAGGCGCTGTCGAGCTTCAGCGCCGCCTCGCCGATCTGATGATGCACTACAGCGGAGTCGCTCTGGCGGCCATAGATCGTATACGTGATGCCGCGGCGCTTGGTCCCCTCGGCGATCATCTCGAGCACCGCCTGCGCCATCCCGAGCGGCGGCGCGACGATATTGACCGCGAGTATCGGCATCATCGACATGTAATCCGTCATCTCGCCGATATGACGCTGCGCCGGCCGTTCGCCCGCAAGCAGACGCGGAAAAGAAAGCACGCGATGGTCCGGCACGAAAATTTCCTTGCCGACTACGGTGGCCGAACCCGTGCCCTTCATCCCGGCCACAAACCAGGTGTCATCGATCGTAAGCTCGTGCATCGGGACGACCGCGACGCCGTGATCGACCGGCTTGCCGTCGGGTCCGTAAATGAGAAACCCGAGCACTGCCCAGCCCGCATGCCAACATCCCGAGGCGTAGTCCCATCGTCCGCTGACCACGTAGCCGCCGTCGACGCGGCGGGTATCCGGCGTCGGCGCATAGACCGAGCAGGCGCGCGCGTTGGGAGCGTTGGCGAAGACTTCTTCCTGTCCCGAATCGGGCAGAAGCGTTGCGGTCCAGGTGGCGTTGTTGACGATCGATTGAATCCATCCGGTGGACGGGCAGGCGCGCGCGAGTTCCGCCGCTACCATGATGAGCGTGCGGAACGAGGCCGCATGTCCGCCCCATCGCCGCGGAATCATCAAGCGGAAGAGTCCGGCGTCTTCGAGGGCGCGGATATTTTCGTCGGGCAGACGGCGCTGGCGTTCTGCTTCGGCTGCGTTTTTGAGCAGCAGCGGCCTGAGCGCGCGCGCCCGGTCGATCCGATACGCTCGGGATCAAAGGATTGCGCAGTTCCGCTGCCATGGATCGGCGCCCGTCACGGGCTTCCCTCGGATTCTGTAGGCCTGTGCGCGAGATGATGTCAACACGGCATCCCTGCGCTCCGGCGACGAAAAAAGATCTCCCGGCGTCGGTCCGATTCAGTCGAATTCAAGGGAAGCTGCACAAGGAACTCGCTGCCTTGGTTGCGGCCTGTGCTGAAGGCTTTGACCCTGCCGCCATGCATTTCAACGATGTCTTTGACCAGCGTCAGTCCAATTCCCAGTCCATCTCTACCGGAGCGCTCGTTCTCATCCTTGGACTGGGAGTAAAGGTCGAAGATGCGAGGCAACTGTTCGGGAGCGATGCCGATACCGTTATCGCGCACGCGAATCTCGACATATTCTCCGGTCGAGTGCGCCGCCAAAAAAAATCGTGCCGCCGTCAAGAATATATTTGGCCGCGTTGTAGAGTAGATTGGCGATCGCTTGAATAAACCTGGTCGAATCTCCTGAGAGCCATATCTCCTCGGGCGGCAGGGAGACGGTTAGCTTATGACGCCGCGCGTCGATTTTCGCCTGTACCAGTTCGGTCGCACAGTAAAGAAGCGTCGAAAGTTGCGCCCGTTGCGGACGCTGATCGAACTTTCCCTGGCAGATGCGTTTATGATCCAACAGATCGTCAGCGAGACGCCTTAAATGTCCAATCTGATGCTCAATGAGCGCTCGTACGTGGCGGATTCTCGGCTCACTGTTTTCCAATTTTTGAAGAATCGCGTTGGCAGTAACGATCGCGGCGAGCGGATTCCGGAACTTACCGCCTGCATACGCAAGCTGTGCGGCATTCTCAATGCCATGCCTCTCCGCAACACGCGATTGCAAACTCCGGCTCTCGCTACATCCACCTCTACTATGTACTGTTTATACTTATCCCCTCGCGCGCGTTATCTGAACACAATTGCTGCTAGTATTGCGGTCTCTCAAATAAGCGCAGCTTTAAGCCTACGCTCGACAGCCGATTGATTCGCAAATTTTCGCGCCTTTCAGGCAGACTTCGGCATGCATTTCTATAGATGTTAGCGGGACGGGACACTAGCCTTTTACTACCGCGAGCGGTCGCAAGCGGGCTACCTTCGCAGCAATGCCGGCATCGTGTATTACGTTCACCACGTCATCGACATTTTTATATGCAAACGGCGCTTCTTCAGTCAGCCCCTTGTTCGATCCGGCATTGATAACAATACCTTGCCTTCCCAATTCTTCCCGAAGCGTTTTTGAGCCCATCTTTTTTCTAGCAGCCGTCCGCGACATGCGGCGTCCGGCCCCGTGGCAGCTCGAACCAAAACTCTCACTCAGAGCCGCTTCCTGTCCCATGAGGACGTATGACGCAGTGCCCATGCTTCCGGGAATGATGACTGGCTGATTTGGAAAGGCGCGCGTGGCGCCCTTCCGGTGCACGACCATCTTCCGTGATGCGCCGTCGATCCGGTATTCTTCAACCTTTGCGATATTGTGAGCAACGTCGTAGATGGTCTTGAGTGTGGGCGCGTCTTTCCCGAATACTCGAGCGAACGCTTCGCGCACCTCAAATGCGATCATTTGCCGGTTTGCCCATGCGAAGTTCGCCGCCGCCTGCATCGCGGCGAAGTACTGCTGGCCTTCCGACGACAAGAACGGCGCACAGGCGAGCTCGCGGTCCGGAACGACTAAGCCGTACTTCGGCATCGCACGGTTCATGAGGCGAATATAATCGGTTGCGACTTGATGTCCCAAGCCTCGCGAGCCGGTATGAATAAGGACGGTAATTTGATTTTCGGAGAGTGCCAGGCGTTTTGCGTAATCTTTATTGAAGACGGTTTCGACGTACCCCACCTCGACGAAATGGTTGCCGGCGCCCATCGTGCCGAGCTGATCATGTCCACGCGCCTTGGCATGGTCAGAGACGAGCGCAGGATTTGCATCACGCAGCGTTCCGCCTGACTCGATGCGCGCAAGATCATCTGAATCGGCATAACCCAGCGCTGCCATACGAGCAGCTCCGCCTCGCAACACAGCGTCAAAATCGTGCGCTTGGAGGACCAGCTTTCCGCTCCGCCCGACGCCGGACGGAACCTGAGCAAAGATCGTCCGGCCCAGATCATGCAGGAAGGGCCGCGCCTCTTCTATGTCCATATCGGCAGCTAGGAGCCGTACCCCGCAATTGATGTCGTAGCCTATGCCGCCGGGAGAAATAATGCCGCGCTCGTGATCGAATGCAGCAACTCCGCCGACAGGGAAACCATACCCTTCATGCACATCCGGCATGGCGAGCGCCCACTTTTCAATCCCCGGGAGAGTCGCGACATTGACAAGCTGCTCAAGCGAGCGATCTTTCGCGATTTCCTCGAGCATCGATTCAGATGCGTACACACGGGCCGGCGCCCGCATATCATCCCGGAACGCTTTCGGAATCTCCCAAAGCGTTGGACTGATTCTGTCAAGATGTGATTTGTCAAACATAACAGTCGCTCTTCCCGGAGGCGCTAAGCGGACGACTTCGTCCGTAGCTCTAATGTCAGGAAAGCCGCGTTCACGTGCCTGCTCTGTAAATCAGACATCGAAAATGATCGTGGTTGCCCACGTGCCCTCGACGTTCCTTTTGACCTCGGCTTCGTGATACGTCACAGCTTTTATATCTTCGCCAAAGGAGTCGGCGATGTAACCCTCGAGTTCAGCGTCAAGTGCCGACTCAGTCAGCGTTCTGAAGCGGACCGCGACGTATGCTTCACGCTTGGTGTGCATCCATACCAGAGCCTCCCCAAGAAAATCGACAAGCAGAGACGTCGCGTCTGGTGCATCGATGGCAATCGATCGTTTCACTAAATTGAGTTTGCGCGACGACAGCGGCTTCATGGCGCTCACCATTCCCAGAAGTGCATCACGGAAAAGCTCTTCCAGGGATTTCCCAGTAACCCTCATCCGGATATCTGAAGTATGTGCTCGAAAACGATATGGCATTTGACTGAATTCTAAATGAAGCATCCGATTCCTAAAAAGTAAAACTTCGCAGGTAATCGATATCGAGTATTTACATACCTGCTGTGACAACAGCAACGGAGCAAGAAGTTCTGCGTATTCGCGTTAGTTGTGCAAGCCAGAAGCCGCACTGTGGGGTGCCATTCCGCAGGACGTGATGTTCGGATAACATTTTTCTGCTGTAACGCGTTCGGCGGCTGGCCATTCGCAATTGGGAGATTAGGCGCCGTCATCTCCAACAAAAAATTAGAGACATGCCCGAGTCATTGGTTCGACCAACAAATACAGTGCACGCGAGAAATGAGGACCCGATTGAGGTGATGGCGCAGCCCCATGCAAAAATAACGCATTTTCGCGATCACGTTACGAAGAAGTTTGGCGCCTAACCTATAAGATGACTTCGTCCTGCAACAATCCCATACAGTCGAAGACCTTCCGATGGTCAAGCGAACCGACGCGGGTCCGGCAGAGCAGAGTCGTGAATTCGAAGCGTTGATGTAGCGCAGAGAGCCGCGCGGCAGTGCAACAGGCGCGGGTCGCCTTCGCACACAAGTGGCGGCTACGCTGTCAGGCGGTCGCCAAAAGCTTCGAGGAAGCAATCTCGCAATGGAAGGCGTTGCGCAGCACCAACGCGCTCGAGCTGATCAACGAGGAGTTTCGCGGGCGGACCAAAACCCAGGCTTCGCTTCCCAATGAGGAGGCGGTTCTGCTCCTGCTGTTCGGACTCCTGCGCAGCGGCCAGGTGAAGCTGCGCCGGCTGGTCGGCTGGCACGACCTCACCGCCCTCAATCAAGGTTCGGAGGCAGCGCAATAGCAACTTGGTAATTCAACTGCTCAACTCGCCACAGACCTTCGATGCCAGACTCTTTCCACCAGTTGACAGACACCACCTATTGTCCCGGCAAGTTATATTGTTGCCCTAACTGGTCCTCCCCGGAACCAGGCGCTTACGACTTTTACGTGACTGAGCTGTAAACGCGGTTAGTCAAAAGCCCAATCGGGTCATTCCAGCTCTCCATCCCAACCTTCCCCCCGCAAAGAATTGCGGGAGGAAGGGAAAATGGAGGCGCCCGAAGGCTTGGGTCTGTGCGTTCCCCGGCATTCCGTTTGCGGGGTAAGGCGAGCGAGGAAGGGGCTGAAACCCGTTGCGCAGCCCTTCTTTAAGAGCCGCAGTGGATATGGGCTTTACTACTCCAGCCAACCCGTGAGTTGGAATTTAACTGTGTTCTTTGAACTCGTTGAACCAATCAGCGTTCCCCAGCCGCCAGTTAAATTGGTGGGCGCGGGAGAATCCGAGATGCCCCATCCGCCGAGGATTTTGGTTAAATTGTTATTCGGATATTGCTGGCAGCCTGTTCCATAGGCATTGACGGTGCCGCTGCCGTGCTTGCCGGTGACTGTCACAACCGCAAAAAACAGGCTGCATTGGCCATCAGTTGAAGGCGCAGTAGATGGAGTAAAGTGGTTGTCGATCGTAACAAAAAAGTTACTTGCGCTTAGATGGTGACCTTTGCCAAGACCCGTGCCTGATATGGAACTGACGTCAATTTGCAGACATTGGCACTTCTGCGAAGGGCACGCTTGGACCCAATCCGCTACGTTGCATTGGCCCTCCGAGCCGACGTCAGCTGGTTGTGCCGCTGTGCCTGTTCCCGTGATATTGAGAGAAATCGCCGTAGGATTTGCGAAAGCCAGAAATGGAAACAAGACCAGTGCAACAAGACTGCAGATGCCCGTTATTACTTTCATAAACTTATCATACCTTTCTATGAAAATGAAAATTAATTTTAACGTCTTCCGTGCGCAAGTCAAGCGTTGAAAACAAAGAGCGGAACAAACCTGCGTGCCATCAAAATCAGAGCAATCATGCGCCTCGCCGTTCCGTAAGTGCAGTAGGGTAATCGCCTAACTCTTCGTAGTTACAGGCGGGGAACTACCACAAGTTCTTTTCGAGTAACATTAGCTGAAGCGAACACACGACCGGACGGTTGTGGTAATAAGTCTCAGAGGTAGCCCCTGCAAAAATATTGGAAGCCGCGGACTTGATCACCGTGTGAGCGCGTTGAACGCTGCGCCGTAAGGCGGTCAGGATCGCGCCAAGCGGCGCATTAAACAGGAAACTCCCAGATGGCGCAACCTTCTCAGGCGCTCATCATCAATAACCCCGGGTTTAATGAGCCGTGGGACATCGTCGAGGCCGAGCTGAACAAACGCGGCTTCCGCGTCGCCCGATGTCCGAACCGTCAGGCGTTCATGGAAGATCGCGCAGCGCTGGCCAATGCCGAGGTTGTGCTTGCGTTCGGCATCTCTTTCGGCCGCGAGGTGATGGCGCTGATGCCGCGGCTGCGCGCAGTGGTCTCGCCGGTCATCGGCACCGACTGGATCGACGAGAAAGCGGCGACCGAATTGGGGATCATTGTTGCCAACGGGCAGTTTCCCGAACATTACCAGAGCCTGGCTGAAGCCAATGTGATGCTGATGCTGGTATGCCTGTGCGATTTGCACGCACGCGAAGCGATTTTGCGGCACAACCTGCCCCGCCCGCCTCATCCGACCGGTCGGATGATGGCCGGCAAGCTTATCGGCATGATCGGCTTCGGCCATATTGCGCGGGCGATCGAGGAGCGGCTGCGCGGATGGCAGGTGCGGATTCAGACCTATATTCCGCGCGCGCCCCGGGACCCTCTTCCGCACGGAGTTGAACGGGTGGCTCTGGACGAGTTGATGAAAACCAGCGACATCATCGCCGTGCTTTGCCCGCTGAATGAGGAGACGCGCGGCATGATCAACGCCGAGCGGATTGGCCTGATGAAGCCCGACGCTATTCTGATCAATACCGCGCGCGGCGGAATCGTGGACGAACAGGCGTTGTATGAAGCCGCTCGCAAAGGGCGGATCGGCAAAATCGCGATGGACGTGTTCGCGGTTGAGCCGCTTCCCCTCGATAGTGCGTTGCGCAAGCTGGATAACGCGATTCTAACCTCGCACATGATCGGCCATTCGCGCGAGGCGCGCGAACGCGTGCCATACGTTGCGGCCGAGAACATATCGCGGATTCTGACCGGCACTCCGCCGGCCTACGTGCGGAATCCCGAGGTGATTCCACGGTGGCTAAGCCGTTGGGGCAAGAGCTCTTAACGGACGAGGCACGGCGCGCTGGCGTTGAAGCTTTCTCTCGGTCTCTGGACCTGAAAGGCAGCTACTGCAAGGTCAGCGGTTTGCCGAGCAAGTCCTCGGCGCGTTCGATTTTGATTAAGACCGCAAATCCCTTCTTTTCGGGATCGCGGTCCTTCTCGGGCTGGATAAGTCGCCGCCAGACCTCGTCGTAAATTGCGCCCGACTTGTAGATCTCGGCTGTGCCGTAAAACCGCGCGATGCCGCCGGCGGGTAGTGTGCCGTCAGCCCGCAGTTGCGGGTTCCGGAAAAAGATCGTGACCTTGCTGCCCGTGCGCAGATTCTCATTGGTCGAGCCCCGGCCCCGCTCCCACAAGGCAATGTGCTCGTCGTCGAAAACCATCGTGCTGCCGCGCGGCGTCACCTGCGCGAAGCCGTTGGGCAGCACTGTCGCGACCAGGCAGACGTTTTCCGGAAAAGCCCTATTGATGTGCTCGTGCAGGACCTTGGGGATCCTCGCCATCGCCGTTCCTTCGTCGTTCGATTTTCAGGCCTTTGTTGCTCAGCGTCCCGCGGACCACCTGTTGAACCAACGCGACCTGGCGCCGCACTTTCCAGTGCAGTTCAAGCCCAAACGCGGCGCCTCTACGCGCGGAATCATTTGTCCAGATTGTAGATAAACACTACAAGCCGTCCTGGCGGAGAGGGGGGGATTTGAACCCCCGAGACCCTTCCGAGTCTACACGCTCTCCAGGCGTGCGCCTTAAACCGGGCTCGGCCACCTCTCCGCGAACTCTCACTATGCCATCTCGCTACGACGCGCTGCCAGCCGGGTTTCCGACGTTTTTGACCGTCGGACTGAGTCTGCATCAGGAGCAACAATCCATCCACTCGTTCGAGCGCATCAAGTAGGATGTTGATAAAGCGATGCGTATCGGGTGCGGCGACGTCCTTGCAGAGGACATACGCAACGAGCGGGGTTCGAGCGCCGAACGCGCCGGGCTTCCGAACGGCCCTCAGGATGGCGCTTGCGGCGTGCGGCGTTGCGAGTCTGATAGTTACCGCGCACAGTTGTGCGGCGCGTCAACCCCCGATCCGCGCGCTTGATGTTTCAGGCGTATGGGAGGGGTTCACGCGAGTTACCTCGTGTTCGCCGGTGACGCTTTATTCATCGCTTCGATGCGCTGCGGTTAATCCTATCCGTCTAACCTTGAACCACCACGATACCGTGGTCACCGGCACCTATCGATGTACGACTGGAAACGTGATTTGCCGCAATCTGACTGAGGAAGGCACTCTCGTCGCATCTTCGGTGTCGGGCAACTGGTTCTCGTTCCGAATCGCGATGCCTGAAGACTTGTCGAGCTGCTTCTTCAACGGCAGATTCAGCGAGATGAGCGGCAACGGAGATTATAGCTGCTACCAGGGCGGGCGATTGGTTGAAGTCGGTGTCTGGAAATTAACCCGCGTTCCTTGAAGCAATCGCCCGGAGATCGAACAAAACGTTAAAGAGCGATATCGCTTACTTATGATGAACGGCGGGCAATGCTCACTCGCCGTTTGCGCACCCAGCCTTATGGACCGGGCGTCAGCATGCTGAGCCGCTCCGCAGATTCCGTCCGGCTCACGCGATCTCACTTGCACGGCGTCCTTTGCTCGCGGTGTTCGGGGTCTCGTTTTATCTTCCCTGAACTTTTGGTCGCCGCGGCGAACTTAATCGTGTAAGCGAACGACGTCAGATCAATCCGGCGCGCTTCAGCACGCCGTCGAGCCGCTCCTCGAGCTCGCGCGTTGCTGGCACCATCGGTAATCGATGCTCGTTGGCGCGGATGAGCCCCAATCGCTTCATCATGTACTTCAGCGGGATTGGGTTGGTATCGAAGAACACCGATTGGTTCAGCTCGAAGAGCGCGAAATGAGCGGCGCGCGCCTCAGCCATTTTGCCGGCAAAGACCAGCTCGCACAGCTCAGCGATCCGGCGCGGCGCGAGATTGCCGACTGCGTTCATCACGCCGCACGCGCCGATCGCCATCATCGGGAAACTTAGATCTTCAAGCCCGACGAAGATCCGAAAGTCAGGGCCGAGCGTCGCGATCAACTCGCTTACCAGCTCCAGCTCCTTCACCGCCTGTTTGATTCCGACCAGATTGGGCGCGCGCTCGGCGATTTTCGCGACCGTTTCGCAGGTCACGCTGACCGAGGCCCGGCCGGGAATGTGATAAATCATCACCGGCAGGCTCACGCGGCGCGCAAGATCGACGTAATACTCGACGATTCCGCGCTGAGGGGGCCGGATGAAGTAGGGCGTAAGGATCAGCACCGCTGCGGCGCCCGCCCGTTCGGCGCGCGTGGTCAGCTCGACCGTATCGGCATGCGATTGCGAGCCGGTGGCCGCTACCACGGGAATGCGCTCGCCGGCAGCCTCGAGCGCGACTTCCAGCAGCTTGCATCGCTCCTCGACCGAGAGCGTGGTCGGCTCGCCGGTGGTCCCGGCCACGACGATCCCGTGGGAGCCCTGCGCGATCTGCCGCTCGACAAGCCGGGCGTAGGTATCGTAATCGACCGCGCCGTTTACGAAGGGCGTGACAAGCGGCGTGTAGGAACCGCGCAAAAAGTCGTCTTTCAGGCTGATCACAACTGAACTCCTTTGCTACGGGTTATGTCAGATTAGGATACTGGACGAACCAGGGAAACCGCTTGATTCGTCGGTGCGCTCGACGGGATCCTGCGCCGCCTTGACTGTCCGCATCGGCGTCCTTAAGTTCATCGTTAGGAGCGCCAAAACCGAAATGGCAAATGCAAACGTTACGCACGTGACCGACGCGAATTTCGAGCAGGAAGTGCTGAAGTCCGACAAGCCGGTGCTGGTGGATTTCTGGGCGCCGTGGTGCGGGCCGTGCAAGGCGATCGCGCCGGTGATTGATGAACTCGCGAATGATTACGCGGGGCGCCTCAAGGTCGTCAAGATGAACGTCGACGACAACCCGCAGACTCCGCAGCGTTACAATGTCCGCGGCATCCCGAACCTGCTGATCATCAAAAGCGGCCAGGTGGCGAATCAGATTGTCGGCGCGGTGCCCAAACGCAACCTGGTGCAGGCAGTCGACAGCGCCATCGCCTGATTTCAGTTCGATTTTCCGGGAGACGGCGTGGGCGCGGGCGAGAGCGCGCGCCCGATTCTTTCCCGGGCCTGCCATAACGCCAGAAATTCATCGCGCCGCTTCTCGTACTGAGTTTTCAGCTCGGGCGGGATGCAATCGATAAGCGCGTTGTCCCACGCGAGCAGGTCCGGTGCGAGCGTCGAGTCCTTTATGATCTCCGCCCGCGCCGGCAGCAGCACCATCATCGCCATGATCGCAAACCCGAGGGCGATTCCGGCGATCGCCGCGCCCGCCGCCCCACCGATCAGCCGGTCGATCCAGCCCATCCGCACAAGTTGGACGATCCGGATGACCGCGTTTCCGATAATCTCGATTGCCAGAAACACCAGCACGAAGACCGCGACGTAACCCAGGATGCGCGCCGTAGTGGAGTCGCTGCCGAGCTCGCGGCCTGCGACGCGCGCCGCCGCCTCATGGTAAAGCGACGCCGCGTAAAGTCCCCCCACCAGCGACAGCAGCGAGGTGATCATCCTGAGCGCGCCGCGCGACAGGCCGTAGATCGCGCCGAGCCCGATCGCTGTGATGGTCGCGTAATCGAGGCCATTCATCGATGCGGTGTTCAAGTCTCACTCTCCGAATGCGAACCGAAACTAGCATGCAGACTGGGCCCGCGCATCTTTATCGACACGTTCCATCCCGCGCGCTGCAGAAGCATCACAGTAATTGCGGCGGCTCTGATGCTCGGCGCTATAGTCGGACGACCGGCGCTGCCCGCAAAGCAATATCAGCGCGCGAGCGCTCGCGTGCGCGGTCCGATCTGTCTTAAATAAGAGCGATGGATGCGGTCTATATCGAAGATCTGAAGCATCACCTTGGTGAACAGGTAACGCTGCGCGGATGGCTCTACAATCGCCGTTCAAGCGGCAAGGTGCATTTCCTGCTGATCCGCGATGGGACCGGGCTTTGCCAATGCGTCGCATCGAAGGCCGACCTCGGCGACGAAAGCTTCGCCGCCGCTGACCATCTCGGACAGGAAAGCTCGCTCGAAATCACCGGTATTGCACGTGAGGACAAGCGCGCCCCCGGCGGCATCGAACTCACCCTCAAAAGCTTCCGGATTGTCGCGCCGGCGAGCGATTATCCGATCACACCGAAGGAGCACGGTGTCGCCTTTCTGCTGGATCTGCGCCATCTGTGGGTCCGCTCGGCGCGCCAGCACGCCGTCCTGCGCATCCGCAGCGAGATCGAAGCGGCGGCGCGCGATTTTTTCCACGATCGCGGCTTCGTACTTTTCGATGCTCCCATTCTCACGCCCACCTCGTGCGAGGGGACCACTAATCTGTTCGAAATCGATTACTTTGGCGAGCGCAAAGCCTACCTGACGCAGAGCGGACAGCTCTATGCCGAGGCGGGCGCGTTCGCATTCGGCAAGGTCTATTGCTTCGGCCCGACCTTTCGCGCCGAAAAGTCGAAGACACGCCGCCATCTGACGGAATTCTGGATGGTCGAGCCGGAGGTCGCCTTCTTCAATCTCGATGACGACATGAAACTCGCCGAAGAGTTCGTCTCATCGATCGTGGCGCGCGTTCTCGAGCGCCGTCGCGAGGAGTTGAAAGTGCTTGAGCGCGATCTCGCTCCGCTTGAGAAAGCCGCCGCCGCGCCCTATCCGCGCATCACCTATGACGAGGCGCTCGCGCGGCTCAAAGCGAGGGGCTTCGAGGTGCGATGGGGCGACGATCTGGGCGGCGACGAGGAGACCGCCCTTTCATCCGAATTCGATCGCCCAGTGATGGTTCATCGCTATCCCGCGGAGTGCAAGGCGTTCTACATGAAGCGCGACCCGGCCCGGTCCGAGGTTGCCCTGTGCGTCGATATGCTCGCGCCCGAAGGCTACGGTGAGATTATCGGCGGCGGCCAGCGCGAAGACGATTACGAAACGCTCAAGCGCCGCATCGTGGAACACGGCCTGCCTGTCGAACCATTCAACTGGTATCTCGATCTGCGGCGCTACGGCTCGGTGCCGCACGCCGGCTTCGGGATGGGCATCGAAAGGGCAGTCTCATGGATTTGCGGGCTCCATCATGTGCGCGAAGCGATCCCCTTCCCGCGCATGATGGAGCGCATCGAGCCGTAATCATTCGGATACGGGAACGCGGAGGAAGAGGATGAAGCGCAGCGCAGATCGAATTCTGACCACGCACGCCGGCAGCCTGCCGCGGCCCGACGATTTAATCGCGCTCAACGTCGCCAGGCTGAGCGGTAATCCGTACGATGAAAAGGCGTATGCCGACCATCTCGCCTCGGCGGTCGGGGACATCTGCCGACGCCAGGTCGAGCTCGGGATCGACATCATCAACGACGGTGAGTTCGGCAAGGCGACGCGAGGTCCGATCGATTACGGGGCATGGCAGAGCTATGCGTGGATCAGAATCGGCGGATGGGAATACGGGCCGGTGCGGGATATGCCGCAGACGGTCGGCCGCCGCGACCGCATCAAGTTCGCGAATTTCTATCGCGAGTTGAACCAGAACAGTCAGACCTCGACCACGCCGATCAGCGGACGTCCGCAGATCGTCACCGCGCCGATCACCTACACCGGACACGCTGCGCTTCGCGCCGACCTGGAGAATTTCAAAGCAGGTTTCAGCAAAGTCCGTGCGGCAGAGGGCTTCGTCACTTCGGTTGCGCCGGGGAGCCTCGGCCGACGGCAGAATGAATTCTACAAGTCCGATGAAGAGTACCTGTTTGCGATGGCCGAGGCGCTGCGCGAGGAATACAGGGCGATCGTCGAGGCGGGCTTCGTGCTCCAATTGGATGATCCCGGCCTGCCTGACACGTGGGACCTCATAAATCCCGAGCCGACGATCGCGGAGTATCGAAAGTTTGCGATGGTGCGCGTCGAGGCGCTCAATCACGCCCTGCGCGGACTGCCCGAGGATCGGATTCGTTATCACATCTGCTGGGGAAGCTGGCACGGGCCGCATTCGACCGACCTGCCGCTCAAGGACATCGTCGACGTGATGCTCAAGGTGCGCGCGCAGGCCTTTTCAGTTGAGGCCGGCAACGTGCGTCATGAGCATGAATGGAAAGTCTGGCGCGAGGTGAATCTCCCCGAGGGCAAGCTTTTGATTCCGGGCGTCGTCAGCCATGCGACCAATGTTGTCGAGCATCCCGAGGTGGTCGCGGATCGGATCGTGCGCTATGCCGAAGCGGTCGGACGCGAGAATGTGATCGCGGGCACCGACTGCGGCTTGGGCGGCCGGATTCATCCCGATCTGGTATGGGCCAAGCTCGAAGCGCTCGCCGCCGGCGCTGAACTCGCGACCCGTCGGCTTTGGCGGTAATCAACCAGTCATTCCGGTAGCGACAGGATCGCGGATGGAGTTTCTTCAGAGCGCGTTTGACGCCCCATCGATGAGCGGCTAGCGTCGCCTGATCGGTTCGGTTCGGGAGATCAGCGATGGCGAAAACACGCGACGTAACCTTCTATAGCGGCGGTGTGAAGCTCGCCGCGACACTCTACCTGCCCGACGATTCCGCGCAGGCGTTGCCGGTCGCTCTGCTCTGTCATGGACTTCGCGCTGACCGCAAGGTTTTCCTTCCGCCGTTTGCCGAGGAGTTCGTACGCGCCGGTTACGCCGCCTTCATCCCCGATTATCGAGGCTTCGGTGAAAGCGAGGGACCGCGCCATCGGCTGATCTCGCGCGAGCGCGAGGACGACATCATCAATTCGATCACGTTCCTCGGCATGCAGCCCGAGGTCGATGCGAACCGGGTCGGGCTGTTCGGCATCAGCTATGGCGGCGCGACCGCCATTGGCGTGGCGGCGCGCGATGAGCGCGTGCGATGCGTGGTGAGCGTAGTAACGTTCGGCGACGGCGATCGCTGGATGCGCAACTCGCGGCGGCTATGGGAATATTTTCGCTTGCGCGAGTTGATCGAGCGCGACCGCCAACGGCGCGTCACGACCGGCGCGAGCGAGTACGTCGATTTCTCGGAAATCCTGCTGGCGACGCCTGCCGAAGAGGCGCTGTACAAAGGCCAGGATCTCGCAGCGCTCAGAATCACCCTGCCGTTGGAGACCGCGGAGGACATCATCAACTACCATCCCGAACGCGTGGTCGATCGGATCGCGCCGCGCCCCCTACTGCTGATTGCCGGCGACAAGGATTATCTGGTCGGGTGGGAGGAGTCGTCGCGGCTCTACGAACTAGCGCGCGAACCCAAGGAACTGATCATCCTGCCCGGGATGAGTCATTACCAGGTCTATTCAGACGGCTTCCGTCCGACGATCGAGGCAACGCTCAGAACGTTTCGTCGTGGGTTGATTTGACGCTCGATCTTCCGTAACGCACCGGCCGATTTGTGTCGGTGTCGATGACAAAAAGTTGGTTGTTATGCGAGGATGGTTACCTCCATACTCGCGCCCATGAACTGAAAATAACGCTAAAAAGCTAAATTTACACCGAATGGCACGGATAATGCTCTTTTTTGCATTAAGGAGCTAAAGGTGCCGATGTCGGGGGCAAAGCCGGGCCAGTTCGTCGTACTGGTCAGCATCTCGCTGGTCGCCCTTATCGGCCTCGTCGGGCTGGCGGTCGATGCCGGCTACCTCTACACAGTTCGCCGACACATGCAGACCACCGCCGATGCGGCCGCGATCGCGGCGGCCAACGTGATAGAGAGCGGTCAAAGCGGCGGGTATCAACAGGCGGCGAAGGATGTCACCGCGATCAACGGCTTCACGGACGGCATCAATTCGGTCGCGGTGACGGTCTCTTCTCCGCCTGCCGATGGGACTTATGCCGGTCTTGCGAATTACGTCGAAGTGAAGGTTTCGCAGCCGGTCCCGACCTTCTTTTTCAACATCCTGGGATTTTCTTCAGTGACGGTCGGGGCGCTCGCCGTAGCCGGCAAGGTTAACGGGCCGGCTTGCGTCTACGCGCTCGATCCCTCGGCTCCCGGCGCCATCTCTCTCAATGGCAATTTCAGTTTGACCGCATCATGCGGCGTGCTGGCCGACTCGAACAGTTCCTCGGCGCTCAAGGCGACCGGCAACGGCAGCTTGACGGCAACCTCGATCGGCGTGGTCGGGAACTACTCTGCCAATGGCAACGTGTCCCTGACTCCCCAGCCGCACATTAATGTCGCGCCGGCGCCGGATCCGCTTTCAGGGCTTCAGCCGCCGAGCTTTTCGGCTTGCTCGCAGCAATCCACCACTAACAGCGGCAGCTATGTAGTGAGCGGTAACAATCCGGTGGTCACAGTGCCGCCTGCGGTCTATTCCGGCGGGATGAATATCGGCGGTAACAACAGCACGGTTACTTTCAGCGGCGGGACGTATGGCAACGGAATCGCATTGAATGGTAACAACGGCAGCGTAACGTTCAATCCGGGCCAATATCAGAGCGGCGGCAGCGGCAACGCAATTTCGATCGCCGGCAATGCGACCACCACCTTCACCGCCGGCGCCTACGCATTTTGCGGTCCGGTATCGATCACCGGTAATAACAACGTGACCTTGAGTCCCGGAGTTTACTCCGGCGGCATCAGCATCACCGGCAACGCGACCGTGAAATTCAATCCCGGCACCTACATTCTGGCCGGCGGCGGACTTTCGGTCACCGGCAACTCGATTCTGACCGGGTCCGGGGTGACCTTTTATGACACCACCGGTCCGGGCGGTTACAAAGGGATCGATCTCGCCGGCAACGAGCGGGCGAATCTGAGTGCGCCGACCTCGGGCGCGATGGAAGGCATCCTGTTCTTCCAGGATCGCTCGATCGGCGCCGGTTCACCCGCCAGCTCGATCGTCGGCAACGCGCAGTCGACCTTCGACGGCGTGATCTATTTCCCCACCACCGCGATTCGTTACGTCGGAAACTCAAGCGGGAGCGGATACACAATTCTGGTTGCCGACACGATTTCGGTCGTCGGCAACGCGTCGCTCCAGATCGGCAACGACTACTCGTCGCTTACCGACGGTTCGCCGATCAAATCTACCGCGCTCTACGAGTAGGCTCCGAAATGCCGCCGTCCATCGATAATCGCGACTCCTTGCGCCGGAACCGCAGATGGTTTCTCGCCCCCGGCCAGGGCGCTGCCGAGCTGGCGCTGACCCTGCCCGTGCTGATTCTGCTTCTCCTGATCGGCACCGATTTGGCCCGCGTCTTCTACCTGAGTATCGGGGTTAACAGTGCGGCGCGCGCGGGTGCGGAGTATGGATCTCAGAGTGTGATCACCGCCGCCGATTCCGACGGTATGATCGCGGCGGCCAGGAATGACGGCGCCAATCTACCGAGCCTTAGTGTCACGGCCATCCAATGCACGTGTATGAGCCCTTCGTCGGTTCCGGCCTGCCCGCCGAACTATTGTGCCGACAACCCTCAGGGCACTTACGTGACGGTCACAGCGCAGGCCCCGTTTCACACGGTTGTCACTTATCCCGGCCTGCCTTTTTCTATGACACTTTCGGGCAAGGCAATCATGCCGGTGCAGCGATGATCGGACGGGCGAACCTTCGGCGCACTCGGGCCGGCCAGAGCACGGTCGAATTTGCCGCTGTGATGACGGTTTTCCTGCTGCTCACCTTCGTGACGATGAAGCTCGCGCTGGCCGTCTACAACTACAACATCGTATGCTCGGCGGCGCGCGAAGCGGCGCGTTATGCGATGGTTCGCGGGCCGAACAGTCCCAACCCGGCCACCACCGCGCAAATCCAGCAGGCCGCGATCGATGCGGCGCCGGGACTGAGCCTCGCGACCGGCAATATCAATGTGTCGTGGGTGAACGACCCGAATCTTCCGTCGCGCAAGGATGTGGAAATTCAGATCAGCTATCCGTACACGCTGTCGATACCCTTCATGTCCTCGCGCACGCTGACCCTCTCCAGCACCGCGCAGATGCTCGCCGCACAGTAGCAGCGCATCAGTTTGGGTTCGCGAATTTTTCGCGCGAGTAAGGGAACGCACGGCGGCACAAGCGCTCCTCTCCGTCATCTCGACCGGAGCCGAGCGACACAGGAGCGAGGCGCAGTGGAGAAAGCAAATTGCTTCGCCCTTCGACTTCGCTCAGGGTAAAACTCCGATCCCTCGACTCCGCTCGTCCAGCAGTCCTTCGCCTGCGGCTCAGGATGGTCGCAGCGGCTAACTTGCTGCACTCGGGATGATGGTATGGACTTCCGCCCGCTTGTATGCGACCTCGCAATGGGCCGGGAATGTAACGCGGATTTTCATCAGGCCACGGGCCTTTCATCGCCCGATTCGCAAGGCGGGATATATGACCGCAACCGCATTCCCTTTGCGGGAAATCCACGCGCCATCGCAATTGTCAAGCGCCGAGGATGGCGCCCGCAATCCATGACTTGTTGCTCGTACTTGACGCACGGGGTAAAACTTAACCGTTCGCGCCGTTTGGGACGGCTGCTAACGTCGCACGGCTGACACGGGAGCAAGGGGGCGTGCAGTTGCCTCCGTGACAAGGGTGCGCTTGGACCATCGAGCCGCAAGCGGGGGCGGGGGAAGCGGTGATGGGCGGATGCCAGACCGGCTGGTGGATTAGGGTGAGAAGAGCCGAGCTACATGCCACAGGCTCGTCCGGGGATTTTGACTTTTCGGGGAGACGGGGACCCATTCGGGCTCCCGGGACGCTCCAATAATTTTACCGGTCCCTCACTGATCACGCGGCGAAAGCACGCGTCTTCAGTCAAACATCTTTCGATCTCAGTCAATTCAACTACTGACGGTGGTCGCGGCGGACGATGCGTTGTGTCCGCTGACGCTCAGGATGCCGGTCTGCGGCCGGTGTCGCGGCAATCGACCGTCAATTTCACCCGTTGGGAGAGTCAGCTTTGCGCAGCGGACATCTGGGTTACAGAAAGGCATACGCATCGCGTCCCTCGCTCGATACCAGGCATACGGCCTGGCGAGGCGTCGTCAGACCGCTGATTCCCGCTCCGCCGCCGGTGATGATGGCGGCGCGGTTGGCTAACGCGAGTGAATTGTCAGCCTGCGGCGAGGCGGGCCAATCTATCGCCGACTACCTTCCCCTCAACCTTCGTTCGATCCTGAACCACGGCATGTTTCCTTCGACGCGCACCGACGAGCGCACCATAAATCGGATCGCACGGCGCGGCCCGAGCGATGCGACCTTGCGCGAATTTGCCCGTGCGGTGCGGAGTTTTGCCGCGACGCGCGCGCGCGAACATTGGGTCGAATGCGCCGTGTCGATCCGCGAACTCGAGCTTGCGACCGCGATCGGAGCGCGCGGCGAGAGCTCCTCGTTTATCTGCCTGAAGTGTGCCGTGCTCGCGCCGCCGACGGAACTTCAACTCCATCGCGAGCCCGCGTGTATCATTGCGCCGCTCGAAGCGTCGTCGGCCCGCTTAAGCGCGCCAGAGCGCGCGCGGCGCGCGGTCGAGAAGTTTCGCACCGCGCGGGAAGCCGAAGGCCTCCCGCATTACGACCTTGATTGCTACGTCTCGAAGGGCCGGATGGTCTTCACGTGGCGGCCGCCGGCAGGACCGGCGCTCGATCACTGATCGATTGGCCGTACGAGCGCGACGCCGTTCATCGTCGGCGGATCAGTCGGAAACGCGATGGATTGACGGGGCGCCTACATTGCGGAGGCGCGACGGCGGCGTTGTTCCTTGCGGCGGCGGCGCTGAGCCTCCGAACGCTTGCGCTTGCGGCGCACGCTCGGCTTCTCATAGAAGGCCCGCTTCTTCATCTCTTTGAAAACGCCCTCTTTGGCCAGCTTGCGCTTGAGCACGCGCATCGCCTGGTCGAGTGAGCCTTCAACCCTTATTTCCATAAAGCTCCATTGATCGTAATTAAGCAGCCGAGCTTAAGTCCGGCGCCCAACAGTGTCAACATCGGCATTCAGACTATCGCCATTTGAGGAGCGAGGCCAATGGATTTGGGATTGAAGGGCAAGGCCGCGATGATAACCGGGGCGAGCCGCGGCATCGGCCGCGCGATCGCAGCCACGCTCGCCGCGGAGGGCGTCCGCCTGAGCATCTGCGCGCGCGGGAGCGAGGACCTTGAGAAAGCGGCCGCCGAGTTGCGCGCGGCGGGGGCGGACGTTATCGCACATTCCGCCGATCAGACCGACCCGGCGGCCGTCGAGCGATGGTTCAAAGCGACGGTCGCGCATTTCGGCGGCATCGATATTCTGATTAACAACGCGGGCGCATCGCGGCAGGGCGGAATCTTCAACCTTACCGACGAGGACTGGCGCGCGATCTTCGAGCTGAACTTTTTTGCCGAGGCGCGGCTTGCGCGCCTCTGCGCCGCCGACATGGAACGGCGCGGCGGCGGCGCGATCATCAACGTCGCTTCGATCTGGGGCCGCGAGGCGGGCGGCCAGCCGGCTTATGTCGCATCGAAGGCGGCGCTGATAGCATTCACCAAGATGCTCGCGCGCGAGCTGGCGCCGAAATCGATCCGAGTCAATTCGATTGCGCCCGGCTCGATTCTCTATCCGGGCGGCGCCTGGGAGCGGCGCTTCAAGGAGAGCCCGGAGTTCGAGCGCGATTTCGTCAGTCACGAACTGCCGGCGGGCCGGCTCGGCCGTCCCGAGGAGGTCGCGTACGCGGTCGCGATGCTCGCATCGCCGCGTGCGAGTTGGATTAACGGCGCCAGTCTCGTCGTTGATGGCGCCCAGAGCCGATCGATTCTGTAATCGCGTTAACCTCGAACGGCTCAGCGATTTCGGAAGTGCGGCATCACTTCCTTTGCGAACAGCTCGATCGCGCTGCGCGTGTGGCGCGGATCCATTCCGGCCGGGCCGACCGATAAAACCACTTCTGTCGGTTCCATCTCCTTGATCCGATGGTCAAGGATCTTCGCCACCTCGTCAGGCGAACCGACCATTGCCTGCCCGAAGTAACTGCGGCCGGTTTTGCGCAGCTCGCCGACGGGTGGAATGTTGAACTCGATGTCCTTGTGCGTATTCCGCATCCCCTCTTCGCTCAAAAACATCGCGTAATGCCACGACATCGCCCAGTGCAGATGGGCCTCGGCTTCGTCCCACGCCTGATCGTGGGTCGGTGCGGTATGAAAATTTTCCATCAGGGCGCGCTGAAAATTGCGCGGATCGAATCCGGCGCTGCGCAGGCCCGCTTCGTATGTCGCGCGGCGTTCGGGAGTGCCCGGGCCGACCAGGTTGTAGCCGTGAGCGCCAGCCTCGAACAGCGCCTTCTCGCCGACCGCGCCGACAAAGAACGGAACCGGCCGCTGCACCGGCTTGGTCGTCATCCGCACCTGGTTGAATTCCCAGTACCTCCCTTTCCAGTCGAAGCACTCCTCGGTGAAGCATCGCTTGATGATTTCCAGCCCCTCGTACATCCGCGGGCGGCGTTGCTTAATCGGAATGCCGAAGGTTTTAAACTCGCCCGGATGCGAGCCTGGCCCGATGCCCGCGTTGAGGCGTCCGTTGGAGATGAGATCGAGCGTTGCGAGGTCTTCCGCGGCGCGGATCGGATGATGAAACGGCAGCAGCAGTACCGCCGAGCCGAGCCGGATGCGCTCGGTGCGGGCGGCGATCGCGGAGAGCACCATGAGCTGCGAGGGACTCCATTGGTCTTCGCTGAAATGATGCTCGCTGGTCCAAACCGTATCGAAACCCAGCTTCTCGGCGAGCACGCCGATCTCGATCGATTCGCGGTAGATGTCGGCGAGCGGCCGAGCCCATCGCGGCGGATTGCGAATCCACATCATCACGGCGAATTTCATTAGTAACCCTCCAAAGCTAATCGCCTATCCCCCGGAATCGCTCAGTGGCGTCCGGCCTTGCGCACCGGATGGTCGGGCGGCAGCGTGCAAAAATCATCGCTCCCGACCTCAAACACACGGTTGAAGCGCGCGCGGAAATTTTCGAGCGCGACGGCGGCCGCGAGCTCGACCAACTGCGGAACGTCGAAAAACTTCTGTAGCTCGGCAAACAACGGATCGGGAATCGTGGCCGGCGTCGCGGTCATCGCTTCGGTCAGGCGCAGCACCGCCTTTTCCTTCGCGTCGAATGCCGGACTGCTTTCGAACTCGGCGACGGTTTCGAGCTGATCATCGCGGATGCCCTGGTCTCTGCCAACGGCAGAATGGATATCCACTCAGAACGGGCATCCGGCCATCTGCGCCGCGCGGAGCGACGCAAGGGTCTTGAGTCGCGGCTCGACGATTTTCGAGCCGCTGATCACGGCTCCGAGGTTCGTCGTCACCGCGAGCAGGTCGGGCACGTGCGCGGTCACCGTCGTTGGTGACGGCACGCGGCCGAGGGCTTTTTCGGCGCGCTGATAGATCTCCTGGACGGCCGGCGGAGCCTGCCCGAAATCAACGCCTTTGATTCGCATCGAAGTCTCCCTTCCGATCCGAGCGGCGGACCGCGCCGCGTCGTATCACGTTCGTCCGGACTATAGCGCTAATTCAGGATGATCGGGGAGGCGAAAGTCATTTGCCGTTCGTCAACCGGCCGGCGAGATGAGCATAGCCGCGGCGGCGGCGACGGCGTTGCAGGCGGCCCTGCTCTGCGAGATCGATCAGATACTGCTGACAGGATTCCGATCCGCTGCTGCGGATGTAACTGCCGTCGGACTGCATCTGCCATTGCAGCCGGTTCGGCTTCAACTGCGCATCGAGCACGGTGCGCAACTCCTTGCGCTCGGCAGGGTCGTCGATCGGCAGCATCACCTCGACGCGGCTTTCGAGATTGCGCGTCATGCAGTCGGCCGAGGCGATGAAATATTCCTCTGCGCCGCCGTTGCGGAAGTAGTAGATACGCGCGTGCTCGAGGAAGCGTCCGATGATACTCACCACGCGCACTCGTTCCGAGAGCCCGGGTATGCCCGGCCGCAGGCGGCAGGTGTCGCGGACGATCAGATCGATTTTCACACCGGCCCGCGCGGCCTGATAAAGCGCGCGCGTGATGTCAACATCCTCGAGCGCGTTCATCTTCATCTGGATGAGTCCTTTGTAGGAGGGATCGCGCGCTTGCAGCCCGACCTCGCGCGCGATGCGATCGAGCAACGCCTGCTTCAGCAGGACCGGCGCAGGCAGGATTCGGTCGTACCGGCGGCGCGGCCGATAGCCGGTGGTCAAGAAATTGAACAGCTCGGTGAGATCACGGCCGATGGTGTCATCGGCAGTGAGCAGCCCCAGGTCGGCGTAGAGCCGCGCATTATCCGGGTGATAGTTGCCGGTGCCGATATGCGCGTAGCGCCGCAGTCCGTTGTAGTCCTGACGGACGACGAGGATGGTCTTGCAATGCGTCTTCAGTCCGATGACGCCGTAGATCACGTGGATGCCAAACTCCTCGAGGCGCGCGGCAAACCGGATGTTGGCTTCCTCGTCGAAGCGCGCCTTGATCTCGACCACCACCGTAACCTGCTTGCCGTTGCTCGCGGCGTCGCACAGGTAGCCGATGATTCGTCCGCTCGCCGAGGTGCGATAAAGCGTCATCTTGATCGCCCGCACCTTGGGATCAACGCTCGCCTCGCGAAGAAATCGTTCGACCGACGTCGAGAACGATTCGTAGGGGTGAGCGAGCAGAATCGAGCCGGCATCGCGGATGATGTGGAAGATGTTGCGCTGTGTGTCGAGCAACCGCGGATGGTCGGTTGGATGGTGGGGCGGATCGTGGAGTTCCGGCACGTCGAGGTTCGCGATCTCCATCAGGTCGCGTTTTTGGAACATCCCCTCGGTTTCGAAGACATCGGCGCGTTCGTCGAGCCCGAGTTCCGCCGCGAGCATCCCGCGCCGCACCGGATCAATATCCGGACCGACTTCGAGGCGCACGATCGGCGCGAACCGGCGATCACGCAGCTCGGTTTCGATCATCGCGAGCAGATCGTCCGCTTCTTCTTCGTCGCGTTCGGTGTTGGCGTTGCGTGTGACACGGAACAACTCGCAGGAGGAGACCTCGATGCCCGGGAAGAGCAGGTCGAGGTTGTGCGCCATCACGTCCTCTAGCGCGACGAAGCGCAGGCTCGAACCGACCCGGATGAAGCGATTTACCCCCGAACCGAGCGGGACCTTGACGCGCGCCAGCGAGATGTCGCTGTCGCCCGCGCCGCGCACCGTCACCAGCAGATTGAGCGACAGATTCGAGACGTGAGGAAAGGGATGGGCGGGATCGATCGCGAGCGGCGTGACGAGCGGAAAGATGTTGGCGAGGTAGTAATCGCGGAGCATCCGCTGCTCGCCGCCGTCGAGTTCGGCGTACGACGCCACCTCGATGCCATGCTGCTTTAAGGCAACAAACAGTTCCTGCATCACCTCGCGCTGCCGCTGCTCCTGGAGCCGAATCTCGGCATAGCACTCGGCGATCTGCTGGCGCGGCGTTCGGCCGTCGGGCGTGAGCTGCTGCACGTTGGCGACAGCCTGCTGCTTGAGGCCGCCGATACGCTTCATGAAGAATTCATCGAGATTCGACGCGGTGATGGCCAGGAACTTGAAACGCTCCAGCAACGGATTACGCTCATCTTCGGCTTCGGCCAGCACCCGCCGGTTGAAAGCAAGCCAGGTCAGCTCGCGATTCAGGAAGAGTTCGGGACGGTACAGGTCCGCATCGAAGTGCAGGGGCGGTGCGCCTAAGTTGGCGAGCTCGCCGTTCGACTCGAGCCCAATGGCGCCATTATGAAGGCCTTCCGCACCGTTTGCGGGTGCGCTTGCGGTGGCCGGACGCGAAAGTCCCTCGAGCGGGGGATGATCAGGATCGGAGCCGTCAGTCATGGCGTTGGCTCTAATAGCAGCGATTGCAGCGGCTTCGACCTCGCTTAAGCATCGGTATGATAGCTGCTCGGAGAATCCGCCGCCAGTCGGCCCAGACGACGGTGTCAAGGTTGCGGCTGGCGCATGAAGTGGCGACTGGGTTACGCTCCGCTCAGGCGCGCCGGCAATCAGGCCAATTCGCGCCATGGAGAGCGAGCGATGGCAGGGCGCGACCAGCCGCCATTTCACGCGGATCATGTGGGCAGCCTGATGCGTCCCGAGGCGCTCCGTGAAGCGCGCGAGCGAATCCTCGGACCGCACGATCTCGATCATAACTTCGGACCGCACAACAACGCCGAGCTTCGGGCGATCGAGGATGACTTCATCCGCGAGGCTGTTGCGATGCAAGAGAGCGCGGGTCTGCGATCGATTACCGATGGCGAGTTCCGCCGCCGCATCTGGTGGAGCGAGTTCTTGCTGTCATTGGAAGGCGTAACCGGGAACTATCGCGGGCCGACGACCGATTTCCGCGATCGGACCGGCCATGCGATGCCGGCGCCGCGCATCGACGTGACCGGCAAAATTCGATGGCATCGAAGCGTCAACGTCGAGCCGTTCAAATTCATCAAGGCGATTTGCAAGGGTACGCCCAAGGTCACGATCCCGGCCCCGCAATCGCTCTACTTTTCGACCACGCCGGACAGCATCGATCGCGGTGTCTACCCCGATCGCGCCGAACTATGGAACGACCTCGCGATCGCATATCGCGCCGAACTTGCCGCGCTGGGCGAGGTTGGATGCACCTATGTGCAGCTCGATGAGGTCATGACGTCGTGCCTGTGCGATGAGCGCCAGCGCGCTAAATGGCGGGCGCGCGGTGACGATCCGGAGACGCTGCTGCGCACGTACGGCCGAACGATCAACCACCTGATCGAAGGACGGCCGCCGGCGATGAAAGTCGCGATGCACACCTGTCGCGGAAACCTCCAGGGCCATTTTCTCGCCGAGGGCGGCTACGATCCGATCGCCGAGTACGTCTTCAACGAAATCGGCGTCGATGCGTTCTTTCTCGAGTATGATTCTGAGCGGGCGGGAGGTTTCGAGCCGCTGCGCTTCGTACCGCGCGGCAAAGTTGTTGTCCTGGGGCTGATTTCAACCAAGACCCCGGCGCTTGAAACGCCGGATCAGATCATCAAGCGGATCGAGGCGGCCTCGAAATTCATTCCGATCGATCAGCTCTGCCTGTCACCGCAATGCGGCTTCTCGAGCAACTATCTCGGCAACCCGATCACGATCGACGATCAGAAACGCAAGCTCGAACTGGTGGTCTCGATCGCCCAGCGGGTCTGGGGCAGCGCCTGACCGGGGCCGCGCGCCCGTCCGAGCCTTTGATATGCCGGGACAAACGGATAGATAAGCAGATCACCCGACTCGAGGAGGAGTGTTCGTGGAGGCCAAAAAAGGCGCGCGCGCCGATTACAGCAAGGAACAACTGTTGGCCAAGGCCAAGGAGCTCTCGGCGGAGTTCGCCCGCACGCATTCGATGCACGATCTCCAGCGCACGTTTCCGCATCACGAGATGGCGACGTTGAAAGCGAGCGGGCTCCTCGTCTCGGCAGTGCCGGCGGCATTCGGAGGCGTCGATTTTTCGTTCAGCGACTTGATCGAGACTGTCCTCACCCTGGCGCAGGGCAATCCTTCGATCGCACACATGTATGCCGAGCATGCGATCATCACCAAGGACATCGTATCGCGCGTGCCGAAGAAGGAACTTAGAGAATCGCTGTACAAGGAGATCCTGAGTCAGCACGCCTATATTACGGCTGCAGGTTCGGAGCGCAATTCAAAGGACGTGCTCGCATACGAAACCACGCTGACCCCGGTTGAAAATGGCAGGGCGGTGCTGATCAATGGGCGCAAGTTTTTTGCGACCGGTGCGATCGCCAGTGATTTTCTGTGGGTGCCCGGCGTGATGGACGGCGGGGCCGCGAGCGCCTTCGTTCCGACGCGGACGCCCGGCCTGTCGGTGCTCGACGACTGGGATGCGATGGGCATGCAGGCGACGTGGAGCGGCTCAGTGGTCTTCAAAGACGTGCGCGTGCCGATCGAACGCGTCGTGCCGGCGACCACCGATCCGCGCACGCTGGAGCCCGATCAGCTTTTCGGCCCGATGTTCCAGACAGCTTTCACCGCGATTCCATTAGGCGCGGCGATCTCGGCGTTCAATCACGCCGTCAACTACGTCAAGACCAAGACCCGGCCCTTCCCGGCTGCGAACGTGAAAGCCGCCACCGAGGATCCATATATACTGCGTGAACTCGGCCGGATGCGCTCCTATCTCTCCGGATGCGAGTTGCTGGTGCGCGAAGCCGCGCGCTACATCGATCACGTGGTTGAGCTGCGCGACAAGCTGCCGCGCGAAGAATTGATGAAGATGCGGGTCGAGGCGATGTCCAAAGTCGCGCAGGCGAAGATCGTGACCACTGATACCGCTTTGAGCGTGACCACCGACGTCTTCAAGGTCTGCGGCGCGCGAGCGGCGCTTCGCGATGAAAACACGGACCGTTTCCTCCGCGATGTCAGAACCATTACGGTGCACGATCCCGTCGATTACAAGGCGAAGCTGGTCGGCGAATGCGTCGTGCGCGGCGACTACACTTACGTTCCGTTTCTGACCTAGCTCCCGGTCAGAATGGCCGGGTCAGCGACAGGAAAAACTGATCGCAGTTCGTCAGATCGACGCGCTTTGAGACGATCTTGGAGCTGTCGCCGGCCGTGCGCAGCCGATGGGACTCATCGAACCGCTATTCATCGAGCAATTTGACCTCATGCTCGGCGAGCGGCTCCAGGACCATCCGCCAGTTGCCGAGCGTCGATGCGCCCGGCCCCGAGCCGTGCAGCATCAGGACCGGGAAGCCTCGTCCGCCTTCCAGATAGCGGACGCGGGCGCCCTCGAATTCAAATTCACGTTCGGCGACGCCCATGAAAGCCTCACAGCGCCGCGACCGTCTGAACCTCGATCAAGAACGGCTCGCCGACGAGCCGATCGATCATCAGCAGCGTGTTGGGCGGATAGATGCCATTCGGAAACATCTTCGGGAACTCGCGCAGCCGGAACTTCATGAACTTCGGGATGTCCTGCGAATGAACGAGGTAGGTCGTGAACTGGACTACGTTCGCCCATCCGGCGCCCGCGGAGTTGAGCGCGGCCCCAATGTTCGCGAAGACCTGCACGCATTGCGCGTCGAAGTCCTCCTGACCGATGATGTTGCCCTGCTTGTCGCTCGCAAGCTGCCCCGCTATGAACAAGAACTCCGACGCCTTAACGCGCGTCATCTGTGAGTACTGGCCGAGAGGCTTTCCGAGCGTCTCCGGATTTATGATCTTGATTTCAGGAATGGGCGCCTCCTGGCGAAGAATGCCTCGCAGTTAAGATAACATCCTTATGCGCATCGGCGCGCCCGACTGTCAACTGCGGTTGACCCTCGCACGCAATGCTGCTTGTAATCGTTGATTCCGTTCCGGCTTCGTCCGTCCGGATCTGATTTCGACAGCGATGCGGCCATTGGAGAAAATAGCGGCGGTCCTCCCGGACACCGAGCCGGCCGACTTCAGATCGATCACGCTGCTCGCCGCATCGCACACGGCCGACGACATCAACCAGGCGGTCTTGCCGGCGATGCTGCCGTACTTTATCGCAGAGCATCACCTGAGCTACGCCGCCGCGGCCGGGCTCGTGCTTGCCCAAACGTTGGCCTCGTCCGTGGCGCAGCCGCTTTTTGGCTTGATAGCCGACCGACGGCCCTCGCCGTGGCTGATTCCCGTGGGGCTGAGCGTAGCGGGCCTGGGCGTGGCCGCGACCGGCTTCCTGCCGAGCTATGCGTTGATTTTCGCCGCGATCGCGATCAGCGGACTCGGCGTCTCTGCGTTTCATCCCGAAGCGGCGCGATGGGTTCGTTACCTGGGCGGTGCAAATCAGGGCGCCGCGATGGGTCTGTTCACGGTCGGCGGTAATGTCGGTTTCGCCATCGGTCCGTTGATGATCACTCCGATCATGATCATGCTCGGGCTCCGCGGCGCGATCCTGCTGACGGTCCCGGTGTTCATGATGTCGGTGATTCTGCTGTGGCGGCTGCCGCACTTATCGGCCGCGCGCGCGGCACGCCGCGGTGGAGTCGCGGGGCACGTCACAATACAAGCCCGGGAGCAGTGGGGCGCGTTCACCAGCCTGGCCGCGGTGGTGATGATCCGATCGGTAGTTTTCTTCGCTTTGAATACGTTCATCCCGCTTTACTGGATTGTGATCCTGCACGGCTCGAAGGCCACGGGAGGTTACGCGTTGAGCGTCATGCTCGCGGCGGCGGCCGTCGGAACGCTGGTCGGCGGGCGGCTCGCCGATCGTTATGGACGCCGCGTAATCGTAATTCTCTCGCTGGGAGCGCTGGTGTTCATCCTTCTCGCGTTCGTCTATGCGAAGAGTCCGGGGGCCTCGATGGCGCTGCTTGCGCCGTTGGGATTCGCGCTGCAGGCGAGTTCCGGCGTGATGGTGGTTATGGGGCAGGAATATCTGCCGAATCGCGTCGGCCTTGCCGCGGGCGTCACGCTCGGCCTGTCGATGACCGTGGGCGGGTTGTTCGCTCCCGTGTTCGGGTCGATTGCCGACCATTATGGCCTGTCCGCCGCACTGCGCATACTGTGCATCGTGCCGGTGCTCGGATTCTTCGTCAGCCTGACGTTGCGCGAGCCGGCCGCCGGAGCTTACGAATAGATTTCAAATGGAGTTATTTGCCGATGACCCCTGCGAGCCGGTTCATCACGATTGACGGATTGAAGCTGCATTACCTTGAATTCGGCGATGCCGCGAGCCCGCCGATCGTCTGCATCCATGGGCTCACGCGCAGCGCGCACGATTTCGACGCGCTCGCGCCGCATCTCGTCCGTCGCTATCGCGTGCTGGCGCTCGATGTGCGCGGGCGCGGCGACAGCGCGTGGGGACCACCCGATCGCTATAACATCGCCACCTATGCCGACGATCTGGGCGCGATGCTCGATCAACTCGGAATTCGGCGCGTAAGCCTGATCGGTACGTCGATGGGTGGCCGCATCTCGATCCTTTACGCGGGACGTAACCCGGAGCGCGTCGAGCGCCTGGTGCTCAATGACATCGGCCCCGCGCTCAATCCTGAGGCATCGGCACAGATCAACCAATGGGTTGCGAGCGCGCCGCTCGATTTCGCGAACCTCGAAGAAGTCAAGGCGCACTACCGGGCCGTTCAATTCGGCCCCGGCAGCGACGAGGATTTCGCCGCGATGCTGAAGTGGCTGATCAAGCCGGCTGCCGGCGGACGCCTGACCTGGAAGATGGATCCCGCGATCCGAAAGCCGCCGCCCGGAACCAGCACCGTCCTGCCGATCGGCTTCTGGGAGGAATACGAGAAAATCGCCGCTCCAATTCTGATCGTGCGCGGCGCGCTGAGCACCGTTTTGATGCCCGAGACGGCGGCGCGGATGTGCCAGGTGTCTTCGAAAGCGAAACTGGTCGAAGTGCCCGGCGTTGGCCATGCGCCTTCGCTGGTCGAACCCGAGTCACTCGCCGCCATCCGGGAATTCTTCGGTTGCTAGAGTGGGCTTGGCCGGATGCTGCTCCGCAGGAAGCGGGCTACGCCGCGCCGCGAGTTGAGGATTTCTTTCGCACACAGGAACCCCGAGAGCGCGTTGTTGCCCGCACCAGGGTAAGTTCCCGCACCGCACATGTAGAGATTCGCAATCGGCGTGCGATAACGCGACCATCCGGCGATTGGACGAAACAAAAAATTCTGCGCCAGATGATGGCTGCCGGTGACGCTGTCGCCGCCGACCAGGTTCGGATTTGCGCGCTCCAGATCGGCCGGCGATTCAACCGCGCGCTTGATAATCAGTTCCCGAATTCCCGGCGCGTATTGCTCGACTTTGTCGATTACGCGGTCGGCATACGCCTCTTTGGCGGAATCCCAATCGCGCGTCGCGATTTTTCCGAGCGCGTCGCCGCGAATCTTCGCCGGCAGCGTTCGCACTTGGATCCAAAGAATCTCGCCGCGACCGTTGGTGCGCGTCGGATCGACGACCGAGGTCTGTCCGACTACCAGCAATGGACTCGCCGGCAGAATGCCATCGATCGAATGCGCGTAGGTGAACGCGAGATCCTCGACATACGGCGCAATGTGCACGTAAGCGAAGTCGCCGACCTCGGCGCCTGCCCGCCAGGCCGGTCTCGCTTTCAGAGCCAGATGAATCATCATCGTGGCCGGCCCATATCTGAACTTCCCGACTGCCCGTTTGAAATCGGGTGAGAAAGGATAATCGGCGAGCAACCGGCTGAACAGCGGCCCCACAGAGAGGTTCGCGATCACGGCGCGCCGTGCGCTGATCGTCGCGCCGTCGGCAAGCTCGACTCCGACCGCGCGATCGCCGCGTGTGACTATCTTCGTGACTTCAGCCTGAGTGCGGACCTCGCCTCCGAGCTCTCGCAACAAGCCCACCATTGCTAGGACGAGCTTCGACGCGCCGCCGCGAACGATGCTGATGCCGTGCTCGGCGTCGCTGAACGTCTCGAGTACCGGAAAGATCGCGCCGCCGGCGACGTCTGGGCCGAAATCGAGATGCATCCCCCACGGCGCAAACAGCGCCTTGGTCTCGGGCGTGTCGAAATATTCGTCGACCAGCGCGCGCGTCGATGAAAGCATCAGGCGCGCGAGCTGCACGCATTCCGCGACGCCCTCTTTGCGCAGCGCGCGCAGGATCGTCCACAGCGCTTGCATCGAGGGCAGTGGCGTTCCATAGATCGGCAGCAGCGAGCGTGCGAAAGCGGCGAAGTGGCGATGCAGCAACGTCCACCCGTCAGCGTCGGCGCGGCTGTGCTGACGGATAAGCGCAAGCGTTTTGGCCGGATCGCGATAGATGCCTAGGAATTTTCCATCGGGAAAAACCGAGCAGACCGGTTTGTCGGAAGACGCGAAAGAAAGCCCATGCCGTTCGAGTCCCGCCTTGAACTCGGCATAGACGGGGGAGCCGACGAACAGGTTCTGGTTCATCGAGTAGAGATCGTGGATAAACCCCGGAACCGTAACCTCGGCACTCGCGGTCGCGCCTCCCACCTGCGCGTTGCGCTCAAGGACGAAAACTTTCCAGCCAGCGCGCGCGAGATAAAGCGCCGTCGTCAGTCCGTTGTGTCCACCGCCGATGACGATCGCGTCATAATCGCCGGCCGGAGAAGCGCCGGTAACCGCCCCCTCGGTCATCGCTTCAGGCTTTTGCGCTGGGGCGGGAGGCCACCTCGCCATGCCATCGCGCGAGATGCTTCTGTTCGGGCTTGATCGCGATTTTAGAGACGCGGCCGAAATCGATCGCGACCATCGCGGTGATGTCCGCGATCGTGAAACGATCGCCGGCGATGAAGCGGCGCGACGCGAGCTCGCTGTCGAGCCATTGCAGACTCTCCTCGGCGTTGAGCCGTTGCGCTTCGGCGTACTCGGGAACCTGCCGGATGCGACCCTTGAAAAAGTCGTGGCGTTGACGGAATGCGTCGGCTATCGGGATCAGCACCGCGAACTCCATTCGCCGGTTCCACATCTCGACTAGCGCACGATCCTTCGCATCGATCCCGAACAACCGTGGCTCGGGCTGGATCTCTTCGAAATAACGGCAGATTGCGACGCTTTCCGCGATACATGTGCCGTCATCGAGCTCGAGCACTGGCACTGCAGCCATCGGATTTTTCCGGCGGAACTCGGCGCTGCGATTCACCGCGTTGACGATATCGACCTCTTCGTACGGCACCTGGATGCCCTTCTCGGCGAGAAAAATGCGCACACGCCGCGGATTAGGCGCGGTCGAACTGTTGTAGATCTTCATGGTTAGCTCCGTCAGGTCATCTTAACGGCGCTCGAACTGTTTCTTGCCGAACAGAATTTCCCATTCCTCGCCCTTGGGCGGTTCGCGCCGCACCTGGTCTGACATATGCGCCAGGCCGCGCTGCACCGCAGGCCGGCCCTCGATAGCCTCGTACCAGCGCTTGAGCTGCGGAAAATCGGCGAGGTTCTGACCCTGCGCGCGATGATGTCGGAGCCAGGGATAGGTCGCGATATCAACGATCGAGTAGTCGCCGGCGAGATACGGAACCTCGCTCAGCCGCTTGTCGATCACCCCGTATATCCGGCGCGCTTCGTTGGTGTAGCGATCGATCGCGTACTGGATCTGTTCCGGAGCGTAGCGGCGGAAATGATGCGCCTGGCCGAGCATCGGCCCGACGCTCGCCATCTGGAACATCAGCCACTCGAGCGCGTTGTAACGGCGCCGCGCATCGGTCGGCATCAGCTTGCCGCTTTTCTCGGCCAGATAAAGCAAAATGGCGCCCGATTCGAAAATCGAGATCGGCTTGCCGTCTGGGCCGTCACTGTCGATGATCGCGGGCATCTTGTTATTTGGGCTGATCTTGAGAAATTCGGGCTTGAACTGCTCGCCGTGACTGATGTCGATCGGGACAACCCGATACGGCAGCCCCATCTCCTCGAGCGCGATGGTGATCTTGTAACCGTTTGGCGTGGGCCAGAAGTAGACATCGATCATCGGGTTCTCCTTTTTCTCTGTGAAGTCAGCGGTAGCTAGCTGGCAACCCTCGCGAAGAAGGTCTCGACTCGTTTTGCGAACTCGTCCTGATCAGCGTAACGGCCGGCGTCGAAAATGCAGTAGGTTGCGCCCGCTTCCTCGTCGACGCGCAGGCGATCGCGATCGGCAGCGGGGTCCGCGAGCTTGAAACCGCGGCGCACAACGATCTCAAGCGGACCGCGTTTGGCCGCGCGTGCTTTTCGATGCAGCGTCTCGACCGCGATTTTGAGCTCGGCGCTCGGCAGCATCGGATGCCATCCGTCGCCGAATTCCACTGCGCGCTCGATCGCGTTGGGTCCGCTGCCGCCAACCCAGATTGGCGGGCGCGCCGGCCGCGGCAGAAACACGAACGGCGGAAAACTGATCAGCCTGCCCGAGTACGGCGCCGCATCAGTTTCAAACAGGTGATGAATCACGCGCAGGGTTTCGGTCGTGAGCGCGCCGCGCTTGCGGATATCGACACCGAGCGCCTCGAACTCGCCTTTCATCCAGCCGACGCCGGCGCCAAGAATCATGCGTTCGCCGGAAAGCTCTTGGATGGTCGCGATTTGCTTGGCGATCAAAACTGCAGGTCGATAAGGCAGGACGAGTACCGACACGCCCAGCCGTATACGGTCGGTGACTCCGGCAAGGAAGCCTAGCGTGACGAGCGCATCGAGATAGCGGCCGCCCGAGCCTTCGGTCTCAGCCGGCGGCACCGCGAGATGGTCGGAGAGAAAGATTCCATCGAAGCCGGCGCGCTCCGCGATTCGAGCGCAGGCCTCGACGGTCGCGCGGCTGGACTGCGGCCCCATATTGCGGATCGCGACGCCGAATTTCATTGGGATGCGCGGGCGCCCACCGCGCGTTTGCGGGCGGCAGGTTTCGGTTCACGCGAGCTTTCGGCGTGAATCGCCAGCAACGACATTACGAATTCCGGGGTACGGCATCGCGCCATCCCGCACTCAGTGGCGATGCCGAAATCGCTCACGTACTTGCGGGCCGCGGCGACGCGCCGCGCGACGTTTTCTGCGCCGTCAGCATGGACCACACCGAGATAAAGTTCGGTTTCGGGCGAAAGCTTGAGATCCGCGAGCGGAGCGAAGAACGCATCATCGGTGCGATCGATCGGCACCGGCATATGCACATAGGTGATCGGGCGCGAGATGCTGTGCGCGATGCCATTGGCGAGCGAAACCATCTTACCGGCGTCTTGGGGCTGGACGAAATGGGTCGCCTTCCAGTCGCCATAACAGAGATGAATGCCAAGCTCGACATCCGCCGGAATTGCGTCGCCGAGCCGCTTCATCCGCGAAAGAATCTCGCGTTCGATGTCCGCCTCCGGAAAGGGAGGTTTCCACAACGTCCAGCGACCGTCCCAGATGATCATCTCGTTGCAAACATCCCACTGGATGCAAAGGTCGCGATGCGGAATTGCTGCACAGATGGTCTCGACCTCGCGCAGCATCGCCTTCTCGTACGCGCGCTCAATCGCGAACATGTCCTTGTCCGAGCACCAGGTGGAGATTACCGCCAGCGGTGTCGGCAGGCACACTTGGAAACGAACTTTGCGAGGAATGTCGCCGCGCCGGCGCGCTGCCAGAAAATCCTGGTACGACGCCCGCGCTTCGCGCGCGTAGCCGAGTTCTCCGAAACGGACGTCATCCGGTCTGACGCCGTCGCCGAGGCAGAGCGTCGGGCATCCGACGGCATCGCGCGTCGGCGCCGGATCATCCATCAGAAAAGGGTTGGCGCGGAGCAGCGGATATTGCCAACTAATCCAGAGGCGGCGTCCGCCCGGCTCTCCGTCGGGAATCCTGCGCAAGCGACGGCCGAGCAATCTTCCTGCGGTCCGGAACACCTCATCGACGCTGTCCAAACCAATGCTGCCGACGAGATGGACCCGCTCCGGCATGGTGCTGGTTTCGTCCATGGATTACTCTCCTGAAACTGGCGACTATGAATAGCCGAAACCTATCGCTCGTTCTCAATTAACCAGAGACGGCGAACCGACCGCAAACCTGCGCTCAACGCAGCAAGAAGCTGATGTCAGCGGCGTCGATCAGATCGCCGGTTCGCCAGCCATCGAGGTCGTACTCATCCATGCAGCTTCGCGCAAACTGTTTGAGCGCGTCGACCGATCTGTCGGCATTCGCGATCATCAGCGCTTCGGCGCGAATATGCTCGTAGTTACCGGCGTAGTTGCGTTCGTAGAGTTCATGACGGCCGCCGAACTCCGTGCCGATCGAATCCCACAGCAGCTTCATGATCTTCACGCGTTCGACCGCGCCCTGGCCGGAGGAGCCGCGCAAGTATTTGTCGAGCATCGCGCGGATTTCGGGATTGCGGAAATCCGAAACGTGCGAATTCAGGTAGATGAGGCCGCTTGAAATGATCTGCTCTATAATCTCCTTGACGCGGGCGTAAATCACCGGCGACAGCACGCGATAGGCGTTCGCATAGCTCATGTTTGGCAGCACGGTTCCGTTGACCCATGGATCCGGATTGCGCGCCATCGCGTCGGACAGCGCCCACACCAGATGTCGCAGCGCAAGCATCTCGCCAAGCTGCATCTTGCCGAATGACTTATCTTTGACACCCGTGACTTCGCTCGCAAGCAGCGTCAGGCCGGTCAGAAAGTCGAGCTTGACGGCGAGGCGCGTGCAGCCGTGGAACGAAAACCGGTTCAGAAATCCGGAAGTCGCGAAGAAGGCGTTGGCGCGATCGAGATCGCGATAGAGGAAGACATTCTCCCACGGAATCAGCACCTGGTCGAGAATCAGGATCGCGTCGTTCTCATCGAAACGGCTTGAAAGCGGATAATCGAAAGGACTGCCCATCACCTCCGCTGTCATCTCATATGAAGTGCGGCAGATGAGCTTCAGCCCTCGCGCGTTCATCGGCAGCATTGCGAGTATCGCCTGCTCCGGCCTGCCGATCTGATAGCAGCCGATGAAGTTGTAATGAGTAAGGGCGGAGTTGGTCGCGACCACCTTCGCCCCGCTGACAATCAGACCCGCGTCGGTCTCCTTCTCGGCATGTACGTAGACGTCGCTTGCCTCGGTCAGCGGACGCGACTTGTCGACCGGCGGATTGACGAGCGCGTGGTTCATGTAGAGACATCGCTCCTGCGCGCGTCGATACCAGGCCTGCGCGTTCTCGTGATATGGCTGGTAGAATTGCCAATTCGCGCCGAGCGTGCCGAGGAAGCTCGCCTTGTAGTCCGGCGAACGACCCATCCATCCCCACGTCAACCGTTGCCATGCGGCGATCGCGTCGCGCGTCCTTACGCATTCATCCGCATTGCGATCGGCGCGATAGAACCGATGCGTAAAACCGCCGTTGCCGGTATCTGTCGCGACGGTTAACTGTTCACGGCGCGCAGGATCGTGAAGCGCGTCGTACATCCGCGCCAGCGTCCGCGCGGAGTTGCGAAACGCCGGATGCTGTGTGAGATCGCGCACGCGCTCGCCGTATATATAGACTTCGCGATCATCCGTGAGGCTTTCGAGGTATTCGGCGCCGGTGAACGGACGCACCGGTCGGGCGATTTCATTGGGTTGGTCCGCCATCAGAGATGCACCCCGTCTTGATTCGGAACGATTACGCTCTTCACGGTTTCGAGACGCGCGACCGCTTCGAGCGCCTTCTGTGCTTCGGCGAGCGCGAAGCGATGGGTGACGACCTCGGCCATCGGAAATTCGCGATGATGTGCGCGGGCGACCTGGATCGCGCCATAGATATGCTGTGGCTGAGCGAGGGCGTTCCCGATGATTCGGATATTGTTGTTGTTCAGATACCGCGGTTCGATCGGCACGGTCCCCGGCGCCGACCACAGTCCGATAATGAGATAGCGCCCGTTTTTCGCAACCAGCTTGATGCCCTCAGTGAAGGCCGGCAGATGGCCCGCAGCTTCGATCACGACCTCGGCGCCGCGTCCATCGGTGAGGTCGCGCACCTGTTGCACCCGATCCGCTTCGGACTTGCAGGTTTCCAGATCGATCGTCGTACTGGCGCCGAGCCGGCGCGCCATCTTAAGCCGCCGCTCCGGAGCGCCGATCACGATTACCTGTCGGGCGCCCGAAAGCCCCGCCATCATAGTGGCCGCGAGCCCCACCGGACCGCATCCTTGCACGACCACCGACTGATTGAGCTGAATTCCGCCGAGCCGCTCGAGAGCCTGCAACACCGTCGGCATCGCGCATCCAAAGGCGATCAGCGCCTCGGTTGGCGTATCATCGGGAACGCGATAAAAGGCCATCCCGGGCGGCAGGCTGCAGAACTCGGCATAGCAACTCGAGGGTGGATCGTTGGCGTTCCGGAACAGCTCCTCGAAGATGTTGTCACAGAGCGAGAAGTCCTTCTCGACAGTGCAGTAGTAACATCGATGGCACTGACGGACCGGCTGCCAGTAGACGCGATCGCCGGGTTTGATGGGCGCGCCGGCATAATCGGTCGTGACTCCCTTTCCGAGCTCCTCGACTGTGGCGATTCCTTCATGGCCGAGTGTGACCGGATAGGGCAGGGGAACCTCGCCGCGCCATAAATGAACGTCGGTGCCGCATACGCCGCTCATCGCGACACGCACCACGGCGGCTCCCGGTTCCGGCTCCGGAATCGGTCGCTCCCAAACCTCGAGCGGCTGATTCGCGCCGACCAACACCACTCGCTTGCTCGTTCGCATCGTCAAAGCTCCATCGAATCGAAGGGAAAGCAACGCTCCGTCCCAATATCGCTAATCGCCGAACGAATGCAAAACGGCGCGCATGGCGGCGGACTTGTCTAATCCCCGCGATTCTCGCGATACTCTCGACCGATTTCGGAGATTTCGATGGCGACGCGACGCAAGAGCGCGCTCGTAACGGGCGCGGCAACAGGCATCGGCCGCAGCGCCGCGCTCGCGCTGGCGCGGGCCGGCTACGACGTCGCGATCAATTACCATCGTAGCGACGCGGCGGCCCGCGCGGTCGCCGACGAGGTCGCGAAGTTCGGCGCGACGCCGATCTTATGCCGGGGCGACGTCGCGGATGACTCCCAGGTTCGTTCGATGCTCACGCAAGTCGGAGAGCGGTTCGGCGCGCTCGACGTGTTAATCAACAACGCCGGCATGACCAGCACCGTCGATCCGCACGATTTCGAGGCGATGACGGTCGAGGAATGGGACCGGATTTTCGCGGTCAACGTGCGCGGTATCTTTCTGGTGACGCGCGCGGCGCTTCCACTACTCAGAAAATCGAGCGAACCGTGCATCGTGAACACCGCGAGCATCGTGGGCCTGCGGCCCGGGCCGCAGGCGCTGCCGTATGCAGCGAGCAAGGCGGCGGCCGTGAATCTGACGAGAACGATGGCGCTGCATCTGGGTCCCGAGATTCGCGTCAACGCAGTCGCGCCGGGATGGATGGAAGGCGACTGGATGAAGCGGATGCTTAAAGATCGCTACGACGATTTAATGGCGCGGCGCGCAAAGATGACGCCGCTTCGGCGCTGCGTGACCGCCGACGACGTAGCCGAAACGATGATGTCGCTGATCACGGCGAACCGGTTTGTCACCGGTGAGGTGATCGTCATCGACGGCGGCTATTCGAGCACCACCTGAGGGAGCGCTCGATGCTCGATGGCGTCGTACCATTTCCGCCCGAGTTCGCCCGGCGCTACCGGGAGAGGGGCTACTGGCAGGACAAATCGCTGGCCCAGGAGTTTGCGCCCGTCTTCGAACAGTTTCGCGATCGCGTCGCGGTCATCGATCGCGATCGGCAGTTCACCTACGGCGAGGTAGACGCTCTCAGTGGCAATCTCGCGCTCAATTTGCTCGAACTCGGACTGAAGCCGCTCGATCGCGTGGTGCTGCAACTTCCGAACGTTGCCGAGTTCGTGATCCTCTATTTCGCGCTGCAGAAAATCGGATGCATCCCGATCGCGGCCCTCGCGAGCCATCGATATGCCGAGATCAGCCAGTTTGTCGAGATCGCCGAGGCGGTCGCGTGCGTTTTCCCCGAGCGGCAGAGCGATTTCATCTTCTCGCCGATGATCAAGCGGGTGCGGGACGCGAATGCCTGCATGCGCTGGCCGATCGTGCTGGGCGCGCCCGGCGCTGGCGAACTGTCGCTGACCGAACTGATCGAGCGTCCGGCGCATCTCGACCGCGGCGAGCTGGACAAAATTAAAATCGCTCCGACTGATCCCTGCATCTTCCAGCTTTCGGGCGGGACCACCGGCATTCCGAAGCTGATTCCGCGCACGCACAACGATTACGCCTACAACTCGAGGGCGGCAGCGCAAGTATGCGGCGTGACGCGCGACTCGGTGCTGCTGCTGGTGCTGCCGATCGCGCACAATCTGCCGCTGGCGTGCCCCGGAATCCAGGGCTTCATGTTCAACGGCGGGAAGATCGTCCTAAGCACGAGTACGCGTCCGGCCGATATGTTCGCGCTGGTCGAGAGGCATCGCGTGACGCACATCAAAGTGGTGCCGGCGCTGCTGATTCGGATGATTCACGACCCCGCCATCGAGCGCTTCGACACCGCGTCAATTCGATACATCCAGAGCGGCGGACAACGGTTGCAACCTGAAACGCGGATGCGTACGCGACGGCTTATCCCGTCGTGCTTCGTGCAGGAGAACTTCGGGATGTCGGAAGGATTGCTGCTGTTCGCGAAAATCGACGATCCCGAGGATGTGCGGATGGAAACCGTCGGGTTTCCCGTTTCGCCGGATGACGAAGTGCGGCTCATCGATGATGACGACAACCTCGTGCCGTTTGGCGAAGTCGGCGAGATGTGCGCGCGCGGCCCCTACACCTTGCGCGGCTACTACAAAGCGCCGGAGTACAATGCGCGGGCTTTCACGAGCGACGGTTTTTATCGCTCGGGCGACCTGATGCGGCGGCATCCATCGGGCGCCTACCTGGTCGAGGGACGTAAGAAGGATCTCATCAACCGGGGCGGTGAAAAGATCAGCGCCGAGGAGATCGAGAACCTGATTCTTTCGCATCCCGCGGTGCAGAACGTCGCCTGCATTGCGATGCCCGATGCGCAGTTGGGTGAACGGATGTGCGCGTGTATCATCCCGCGGCCGGGCGCGGGCGCGCTGACGCTTGCGGAGTTGGTCGGCTTTCTCGCGGCGCAGGAAATCGCGAAATTCAAGCTGCCCGAGCGCGTTGAATTGATGACTGAATTCCCGCTTTCGACTTTCGGCAAGGTCTCCAAGAAGGCGCTCGTCGAAATGGTAACCCGGAAGCTCGAAGCGGAGCGCGCGGCGAAATCGGGGGACGGGTAAGGGGCGGCGCGAGATGCGAATCATCGATCTTCATTGTTATCCGAATACCGAGCCATGGATTCGATGCCAGGGACCGTATGTCGAAGCGCTCGCGAAATATTGGAAGCGCAACTGGACCTGGAAGCAGGAGGATGAAGTCGTCGAGGAATTCACGGCGGCAGGCGTCGAAGCGGTGCTGGTAGCGCTCGACCTCGAGACCACGATCGGCACTCCGCCGTGCAGCAACGAGTATGTCAAAGCGATGCAATCGCGGCATCCGGAACGCATCATTCAGGCCTGGGCGGCGGTCGATCCGTTCAAGGGCGAGGTCGCGATCGAGCAGGCGCGCAAGGCGATTAACGAACTCCACATGCTCGGCTTTCATTTCCATCCGATAATGGGACACTTCGCCGTCAACGATTCGCGGCTGCGTCCGCTGTTCGAGACGATCAACGAGTTGCGCGTGCCGGTGATGATCGACGTCGGCACGACCGGGATGGGCGCCGGGATGCCGGGCGGAATGGGCGCACGAATTCGACACGCGCATCCGTCGGCGATCGACGAGCTGGCGGCTGATTTTCCCGACCTCACGATCATCGCGGCGCATCCCGGGTGGCCGTGGGTCGACGAGATGACCGCGGTCGCGCTGCATAAGGGAAATGTGTTCTGGGAGCTGTCGGGATGGGCGCCGAAGTATCTGCCGGAGCAGCTCAAGATCGACATCCGCGGCCGGCTGCAGGACAAAGTGATGTTCGGCAGCGACTACCCGAGCATCCCGTACCCGAGGCTGTTCAAGGAATGGCGCGAGCTCGGCTATGCGGACGAATTGATGGAAAAGATTTTTCACGGCAACGCGGAACGGATCCTCGGGTTGTAGACGCTGCGAGTAAAGACTCTCCCGCAAGGAGACGAAGATGAGAAAATTCGAGCAGTATCGCAATGACTATAGCTGCGTCAGGATGGAGCGCCGCAACGGCATCCTGCTGCTGACGCTTCACACCAAAGGTGGTCCGTTCAAGTTCGGCGGCGTGCCGCACGAGGAACTGGGCTACGCCTTCAACGACATCGCGCGCGACGAAGAGAATCAGGCCGTAATCATTACCGGCACCGGAGATTCGTTCTGCGCGGATTTCGATTGGGCGAGTCTGCCCAAGGTGCAGACCCCCGATACCTGGAACTCGGTCTACAAGGACGGCAAGCATCTGCTGATGAACCTGCTCGATATCGAGGTGCCGGTCATCGCCGCAGTCAACGGTCCGGCGCTGGTGCATGCCGAACTTGCCGTGCTCTCGGACATCGTGCTCGCCGCCGACCATGCCGAATTCATGGACGCGCCGCACTATCCGAACGGCATCGTGCCGGGCGACGGCGTCCACGTACTATGGCTGCAGTTGCTGGGGCTCAATCGCGGCCGGCATTTTCTTCTGACCGGACAGAAACTCACGGCGCGTGAGGCTCATTCGCTCGGCGTAGTCGCCGAAGTGATGCCGCAGGAAAAGCTGATGCCGCGCGCGTGGGAGCTGGCGGAGCAGATCGTGGCGAAGCCGCGGCTCGCGAACCGTTACGCGCGGGTTGTATTAACGCAGCATCTGAAGCGCCTGATGCTCGACAATCTCGGCTATGGCCTGGCGCTCGAAGGTTTGGCGATCCTGGGCCGCCAATAGGAAGGTTCTCAGATACCGAGGCCGCCGCTGACGTTGATCACCTGGCCGGTGGTGAATCCCGCCTCCTCGGATGCCAGATAGGCCGCGGCGGCCGCGATCTCCTCCGGCTTGCCGATTCGCCCCACCGGTGCGCCATGGCTGCCCGGCACGATACCGCGCATCCGTTCCGCGGCCGCCGCAAGCAAGGGAGTATCGATCGGCCCCGGCGCGATCACGTTGACCGTGATGCCGAACTTTGCGAACTCAAGCGCCAGCGATGCCGCCATACCGTGCGAGGCCCATTTCGCGGTGCAGATGTGGCCCATGTGCGGGACGCCAATCAGCCCCGAGACTGCGGTGATGAAAATTACCCGGCCCCATTTGCGGGGCACCATCGATCGCAGCGCCGCCTGCGTCACGCCGAACATTCCCTTCACGTCGACGTTCATGACGTCATCCCATTCCTTTTCCGTGATGTCGAGGAATGGGCCGAAATGGAACAAACCTGCGCTGCAGACCAGGATGTCGACGTGGCCCAGCTCCCTGATCGTCCGCTCGACCATCGCCTGCGACTCGGCGAAGTTGGCTACATCGGCACGGATGCCGACCGCGCGCCGTCCGAGCGCGGTGATTTCCTTTACCACGCCATCAATTTTCTTCTGATCGCGGCCGTTGACGACGACGTCGGCGCCGTCGCGTGCAAAACGCATCGCGATCGCGCGGCCGATACCCGAGCTCGAACCGGTGACAAGCGCGACTCTGCCGCTCAGACTCATGGATATGCCCCGGTCACTCTCTTTCGGCGGTGCCGAGGTTGGCCTGCGCCATTGCAGCACGATTCACGTAACCGGTCTTACCGTACTTGACGGCGTACTCTTCGACCTCCGCCATCAACTGTTCCCTTGGCGTGGCGAGATCGATCTTCTGGCCGAACGGCTGCTTCGCCTTGAACCCGGTGTTCCAGTAAACCTCGCAGCGATTTCCCTCAGGATCGTAGAAATAGATGCTGACCGCGTTGCCGTGAGAGACCATCCGGTCGAACCGAACGCCGCGTTCGCGGAAACGATCGTAAAATCCGTAGATGTCATCGAGGCTGTTGCATCGGAACGAGATTTGCTGCACGACATGCGCGCTGTCGTCGACATTGCGGCCGCGGCAGAGCAGGAATTCGTGATGCTCCTCGTCGGGCCGCGCGCTCATGAAGACCAAACCCAGATCGTCGTCTTCGTCCGTGACCTGCAATCCGACGATGTCGCGGAAAAATGCCTTCTCTTTCTCGAGATCATGGACATGCAGACCGACGTGACCCAATCTCGCGACTGACGGTGTAGCCATCGCTATTCTCCTTGTCTTCGACCCCGTGCAACTGCGCCTAACATAGCGCGCTCGAACGGCTGATTCCAAATCGCAATGGCCGGCGGCCGGCTTCCCCAAGAGGGCCACCGATGGCCTATACTCGTAAAACTTGGCAGCAAGGGAGGGCGATGGTGATGCAGACCGGGAATCGAAGAACGATCGTACGCGGTGCATGTCCGCACGATTGCCCTGACACCTGCGCGATGCTGGTTGCGGTCGAGGATGGCCGCGCCGTTGAGGTGCGCGGTGATCCCGGCCATCCGGTGACGCGGGGTGCGCTCTGCGTCAAAGTCGAGGATTACGTCGATCGTGTCTACAGCCCCGATCGCGTGCTTCATCCGATGCGCCGCGTTGGCGCGAAAGGCAGCGGTCGCTTCGAGCGCATCACCTGGGATGCGGCGCTCGATGAAATCGCTGCGCGTTTCCGCACGATCATCGCGGAGTACGGTCCGCAGGCGATCCTGCCGTACAGCTATCTCGGCACAGAGGGCCTGGTAAACGGGCTAAATGTTGGCGACCCTTTCTTCAACAAGCTTGGCGCGACGATCAGCGAGCGGACGTTCTGTGCTTCGGGCGTGATCACCGGATGGCTGATGACGCTCGGGCCCACCACCGGCGCCGATCCGGAAAGTGTGGCGCAATCGAAGTACATCATCATCTGGGCGTGTAACGTAATCAGCACGAACCTGCATCTATGGCCGATGATCGCCGAAGCGCAACGGCGCGGAGCGAAGGTCGTCGTGATCGATCCGCTGCGCAATCGCACCGCGGCGCGCGCCGACTGGCACATCCCGATCCGCCCAGGCACCGACGCCGCGCTGGCGTTGGCGCTCATCAGGGTGTTGGTCAGCGAACAACTTCTCGATCGCGATTACGTCGAGCGCTACACGGTCGGTTTCACGGAACTACGCGAACGCGCCGCCGAATACACACCGGAGCGAGCCGCCGCGATCACCGGGGTTCCGGCGGCCGACATCGTGAAGCTCGCGCGCGAGTATGCTTCCTCGCAGCCGGCCGTGATTCGTCTCGGGGTTGGAGTCGAACGGCATGCCGGCGGCGGCCAGGCCGTGCGCGCGATCTGCTGCCTGCCCGCGCTCGTCGGCGCGTGGCGGCGGCCAGGCGGCGGTCTGGTCGGGATGCCGAACTTTGCGTTTCCGATCAAATGGGACACAGTCACGCGGCCCGATTTCATCCGGCCCGGCACGCGCCATCTGAATCAGTTCCGGCTGGGGGCGGCGCTTAACGGCGAGCTCGGCCTCGATCCGCCGATCAGGGCGCTCTTCGTTTACAACTGCAATCCGGTAATCGCGGTGCCGGATCAAGCCAAGGTCCTGGCCGGACTGGCCCGCGAGGATCTCTTCACGGTCGTGAGCGAACACTTCATGACTGATACCGCTGACTTCGCCGATCTGGTGTTGCCCGCCACCACGCAGCTCGAGCAGTTCGACCTGATGTGGTCATGGGGCCATATGCACATAAGCGTAAACAACCCCGCGATCGCGCCGCTGGGCGAAGCGATTTCCAACGCCGAACTGTTTCGCCGGCTCGCAGCGCGGATGGGTTTCGATGATCCGTGCTTCGCGCGCTCCGACGAACAAATCGCTCGTGAGGCGATCGATTGGTCGTCACCGGCGCTCGAGGGCGTCGATCTCGATTATCTGAAGCGGCACGGACATGTGCGATTGAAAGTCGGCGCGCCGGAGAGCTTTGCGCCGCACGCCGAAGGAAACTTTCCGACTCCATCCGGCAAGGTCGAATTTGTCTCCTCGATGGCTGCTGTGGGCAACTTCGTCATCCCGTTGTTCCGGCAGGGCTCTGCCGATGGGCAGACCTGCGAGCCGGTCGATCCGATTCCGACGTTTATCCCGCCGCGCGAGGCGCCCGATCGCAATGGGCGTTTTCGGCTCAATCTGCTTTCGCCCAAGTCTCACGCTTTCCTGAATTCTTCCTGCGGCAACATGGCGCGCCAGCGGAGGATTGCAGGCGAGCCTGCCGTCACGATTAATCCGACCGATGCAGCCGCGCGCGGGATCGTCGAATCGCAGCCCGTGCGCGTCTTCAACGATCGTGGCGCGTTCGCCGCCACGGCGCGCATCAGTACGGAGGTTCAGCCCGGGGTGATAGTTGCGCCGATGGGTTACTGGCGAAAGTTCAGCAGCAGCCGATCGACGGTGAGCGCGTCGACCCCGACCGCCTTCGCTGATCTTGGTCACGCGCCGACTTTCTTCGACAACCTCGTTGAAGTGGAGCCGGCATAATCGATTCGTTGCTCCGCGGGGCATCCAGTGGCGCCGTTTTCCCCGTTCGGATGCACGCCGAAATGCTCATCTCTCAACTTGCCGACGAACGGCTCGGATTCCGCTTGGCGCGCCGACAAAGACCGGAGTATCGTGCATCTCTCAAAACGTCGACGTTTAAAAATCGGACCATCATTCGCGAGGACATCATGGAAAAGAAAGCCGTTAACCCGTGGAAATGGCAGGATCAGTTCGGCTTCAGCCAGGCGGTCGAGGTCAGGGCCAGCGAGCGCGTGCTTTATTGCGCGGGCCAGACCTCAAGCGATGCTGAGGGAAAGACCTTGCACGCCGGCGACATGAAGGGCCAGATCAACACCGCGCTGGATAATCTCGAGGCGGTGCTGAAGCAGGCCGGCATGAGCCTTTCGAACGTGGTGCGGCTCAACTATTACACGCCCAATGTCGACCTGTTGCTGCAGAACTATGACGTGCTGGTCGGACGTCTCGACAAAGCCGGATGCAGGCCGGCGAGCACGCTGCTGGGCGTCGCCCGGCTCGCGTTCCCGGATCTGCTGATCGAAATCGAAGCGACCGCGGTCGCTTAGGGAGCGCGGCGAGCAAAACGGTTACTTAGCGATCGCAAGACGGGCCTCGGTGAGTCGAGTTTCGAGGACCGGGATGCGATCGTGTCCCCAGAACGGCTCGCCCGCGAAGATAAAGATCGGCACGCCGAAGATGTGATCAGCCTCGGCCTCCTGAGCGGCGCGTTCGAGATCGCGCGGCCCCTCGCCGGCGAGATAAGTGCGATACTCATCCGCAGACAGGTCGATCGACTCGATTAGCCCGGCGATCGCCCCGGGCTGGTCCAGTTCCAGCTCGCGCCGGAAAAAGAGTTCAAAGGCTTTGCGGCTGTAGTCGAGCAGGCGTCCGCGCGCGTCGGCGAACAAGCCGCCGATCAGCGCCGGCGTGGTGTCGTAAATTTTTTTCGGGCCGCGAATCACAATTCCGCGCGGCTGCGCCCATCGGCGCGCATCGAGATATGAATACTTCGCCTTGTACTCGGAGAAGATACTGCGCTGCCCGGGGCCTTTGAGGCGCAGTTGGAAAGGAATCCATCGGATCCGGATCCGATACCGCTGCTGCAGCTCGTAGGCGGGATCGAACGCCAGATAGGCGAAAGGACTCTTATAGTCCGAATACATTTTCACTTCGCGGGTTTCCATTTTCTGCCTCCGTTCACTCAGTCCCACGGCTTGACGGATACGTAACGATTCCCGCGCTCATAAAATCGCCAGGGCTTATCGGCCCATTTGCCGGCATACGCGACGTTGATCCGCTTGGAACGACCGATGCACCCGGGCGGGTTCGAGTCCTCCAGAAAAAGTTCGTCGCCGCACAGATCGCGGCCGTAGTCCGCGCCGGTAATCGCGAGCGCCTGGGTCAACTTGCCGGGACCGTTGGTCAGGTTTCGGGCGGTGGCCGGCAATCCGCGCCGACGCGCCATCAGGTCGAGTCCCCGCACCGGCTCGAGCGCACGAATCAGGACCGCATGCGGCTCGCCCTCGGATGCAACCACCAGATTGATGCACCAGCTAAGTCCGTAGACCAGGTAAACGTACGCATGACCCGGCGGGCCGAACATCGCCGCTGTGCGCCGCGTCAGTCCGCGCGAACTGTGCGCGGCCAGATCGAGCGGGCCGCGGTAGGCTTCGGCCTCGACGATCCGCCCCGCGGCTTCGCCTTCGGGAGTTCGATGCACGAGAATCTTGCCGATCGATTCGCGCGCCACGATCAGCACCGGCCGCGAATAGAAACTGCGCGGAAGCTTGATCGCGGACTCGTTCAGGATTTGCTTCGTGCAGCCCGGATTGCGCGCCATACGCGTTCCGCAGTGAGCGGTAGATCGACGTGCCGCACGCCCAGCGGTCGGAGCGCGTCGACCACAGCGTTTGCGATGCACGGCGTCGAGGCGACCGGCCCGGCCTGCCCGATGCCCTTCAACCCGAGCGGATTGACCTTGGTCGGGGTGACAGTGCTTGCCAGCTCGAACCGCGGCAGCATCGAGGCGCGCGGCGCCGCATAGTCCATCAGCGTCGCGCTCAGAAGTTGCCCGCGGTCGTCGTAGACCACCTCCTCGCATAGCGCCTGACCGATTCCCTGCGCGACTCCGCCATGTATCTGGCCCGCGACCAACAACGGATTGATGACGGCGCCGCAATCGTCGACTGCGACATATCGCAGGATTTCCACCGAACCGGTTTCGATATCGACCTCGACGACTGCGATATGGGTTCCGAACGGGCAAGTGAGTCCGGGCGGATCGAAGCTCGCCGTCGCGACCAGTCCCGGCTCGATGCCGGGGAGCGGGTTGCGGAAGCCGTAAGCAGCCTCGATAACACGCGCCAGCGCGATGGAACTGGCGGGGGCGTCTTTGAGACAGATCGCACGGTTCGTGAAGACCATCTCGTTTTCGGGCCATCCGGTGATCGCTGCCGCGATGCTCCGCAGCTTTGCCTTCAGCTTTTCGATCGCCATCAGCAGCGCTGCGCCACCGAGCGAGGTTCCACGGCTGCCGAAGGTGCCGATGCCGTACTGCACTATCGACGTATCGCCGTGCTCGACTGTGACATCAGCCGGTGTGATGCCGAGCTGGTCGGCGACGAGCTGCGCGAAAGAGGTCTCCTGTCCCTGCCCATGCGGAGAAATGCCGGTCAGCACCGTCACACTGCAATCGGGCTCGATCCGAACCGTAGCGCTTTCCCATCCGCCCATTCCGGGCGGCATCTTGGATGAGGGCGCAGTGCCGCTCGCCTCGACATACGACGCGATGCCGATGCCGCGGTAGCGGCCCGCGCGCAACATCTCGGCCTGCCGGCGCCGTTCGCCCGCGTAGTCGAGCATTTCCAGCGCCCTGTCGAGGGTGGCCGCGTAATTGCCTGAGTCGTAAACCATCCCTCCCGCGTTGCGATATGGGAACGCTGCGGCGGGAACGAAATTGCGCCGTCTGACCTCCGCTGGATCCATTTCTAGTACTGCCGCGATCTCATCCATCATGCTCTCGATTGCATGGCATGCCTCGGGCTTGCCGGCGCCGCGGTACGCGTCGGTCGTCATCTTGTTGGTGAAAACCGAGCAGTGCTCGAACGCGAGTGCCCCGACCTGGTAGGCGCCGGTCAGCATCGGCATCGGCTGCATCGCGATTATCGGCGTAAAGAACTGCAGGTAGGCGCCGACGTCGCTGAAGGCCCGCGCTCGAAGCGCGAGCACTGTTCCGTCGCGCTTCACGGCAGCATCGAGAAACGTGACGATATCGCGGCCATGCACGGTAGAAGCGAGGTTCTCGCGTCGATCTTCGATCCATTTAATCGGACGGCCAAGCTTCATCGCGAGCCACGGAATCAACGCCTCCTCGGCATGCACGTTACCCTTGCATCCGAAGCCGCCACCGACCTCGGGCGCGATAACTTCCATCCGGTTCTCCGGAAAATTAAGCATCGCGGCCAAGTACGAACGCAGTAGATGCGGCATTTGCGTGGACGACCAAATCGTCAATTGCTCTGAGCCGCGATTGAATCGGGCGACCACGCCGCGCGGCTCGATCGGCAGCGCCGCCACGCGCTGATTGACGATCTTCAAGCTGACGATTCGATCCGCGACGCGCATCGCTTCTTCGACGGCCGGCGACGCCAGCATCGTCGTATGGGCTACGTTGCCGCCCAGTTCTTCGTGGATTATCGGCGCATCGCGGGCGATCGCCTTTTCGGCATCCAGCACCGCGGCGAGCGGCTCGTATTCGACGTCAATCGCGTCGAGCGCATCACAGGCGCTCGCGGGAGAATCCGCGACGATCACCGCCACGGGCTCGCCGACGAAGCGCACGCGACCGCGGGCGAGCACCGGATGATGCGGTTTGCGGTCGAGCGGAATCGCGCATGGCACTGTGCCGAGATCGCGAAGATCCTCGCCGATGAACACTCCGTCGACACCCGGTAACATGCGCGCTGCCGAGACGTTAATTCTGAGAATCTGTGCGTGAGCGTGCGGGCTTCTCAGGATCGCCGCGTGACGCATACCGGGCATCCGCAGGTCGTCGATATAGGTTGCGGCGCCGGACAGAAGCCGGGAATCCTCGCGGCGCTTGAGCCGCTCACCGATGAACCGATGTTCCGCCATTCCGACGGTCCCCTTGTTCGTGAGACAGGAGTATCGCTTACGATTCGGCGGTCTCTTCCAATGCCTCGATCAGCCTCTCCATCTCGATTCCGCGCGAACCCTTGACCAGCAATACGTCGCCACTGCGGACGATGTTCCGGAGCGAACCGGCGGCCTCGCGGCTATTCTCAAACGAGCGGACATACAACATTGACGTGCCGTTCAACACCGCCTGGCATGCCGCGCCCATCGAGGGTCCCACCGCGATAAATTCGCTCGGGGATATCTGTGCCGCTTCGCGTACCGCTTCACGATGCATCTGGTCGCTGAGTGCGCCGAGCTCAAGCATATCGCCGAGCGCGACGATCAGTCTTGCGCCGCGAGCCCGCGCTATCTCGTTGGCCGTCGCAAGCGCGACGCGGACGGACCGCGGATTGGCATTGTAAGTGTCGTCGATCACGACCACGTCGCCGACGATCCGCGCGTTAAGGCGTCCCGCTACGGGTGCGACGCTCTCGAGCGCGCTCGCGAGCGTATCGAGCTGCGCGCGCGAGAGAGGGGTGCGGCAAACGGCGGCAACCGCAGCGACCGCGGCGGCAGCGTTGCTGGCCGCCGCCGGTCCCAGCAGCTTGAGGCGGGCGCGGAGCTTCGCCTCCGCGCCCGCCTCAACCAGAGCCGGAGCGAGCCGCAAGGTGATCGCGGCTCGCTCCGGCTCCTCCGATGGTTCGCGTGTGAAGCAAACATCTGCGCCCGGGCCGGCGCCGAAGGTGACCGGGCGCATCCCGGCCGGGATGCGCCCGGTCACCTTCGGCTCATCCGCGGAAGCGACGGCTGTCCGCGCGCCGCTAAACAGCGATGCCTCCTCGTCGGCAATCTCGTCGATCGTGCCCAGACCCTCGCTATGCTCGATATCGACGTTGAGGACCAGCGCGACGTCCGGCATGAGAATGCCGGCAAGTCGCGCCACCTCGCCGCGCCGGTTCGTGCCGCATTCAATAACGGCGCTACGATGTTCTTCGGTGAGCGTGAAGAGCGTCATCGGCACGCCGATCAAATTGTTCAAATTGCCCGGCGTCTTGAGCGTAGGCGGAAATAGTGCGGCAGCAGCCGCGGCGGTAAGTTCCTTGGTTGTGGTCTTGCCGTTGGCGCCGCCGATCGCAATCACGCGCAGATCGGTTTTCGCACGGATTCTATCAAGATGATGCTTCGCCAATGCGCCCAACGCGGTCAGCGTATCGGGCACCTCGATGCAGGCTAGGCGCGCGTCGCCGCGGCCCCGCTCGACGATTGCTGCCGCCGCTCCGTGCTCGATTGCGGAGCCGAGATACTGATGGCCGTCGAAGCGCGCGCCGCGTAGCGCTACGAACAGTGCGCCGCGACGAATTGCCCTTGAGTCCGTGACTACTCCGGTGACGGAAGTATCGGGTAATCCAACGAGCGTGCCGCCGGTCGCAACGGCAACTTCATCGAGCGTGAAGCTGCACGAATTTGACGGAATCGGCGTCGCCATAATTCCACCTACGGGCACCATGATTACGCCTGTTTGAAGAGCGCTTGACAACCGTTCGATGGCATAGAAGTCTCGTTCGACCAGAGCATGAAACGGAGGCCGATTGATTCGATGGCAGACTCTCCCTTGGTCGGCATCGTGATGGGCAGCAAAAGTGACTGGGAGCAGATGGGTGCGGCGGCCGAAGTCCTGACCGAATTTAAAGTTCCACATGAAGTCAGGATTCTCTCTGCGCATCGCACGCCTGAAGCGACTCATGAATGGGCCGGGACTGCGCAGTCGCGCGGGATTCAGGTGATAATTGCTGGAGCCGGCGGCGCCGCACATCTGGCCGGCGTGGTCGCGTCGAAGACCGTGCTGCCGGTGATCGGCGTGCCGATCCAGACTGCGGCGCTGGGCGGGATCGATTCGCTGCTGTCGACGGTCCAGATGCCGCGCGGCGTGCCGGTCGCTTCGATGGCGATCGGCAAGGCGGGAGCGGCGAACGCCGCGTTGTTCGCAATCGAAATCATGGCGCTTGGCCGGCCTGAGCTTGCAACTAGACTCGGCGAATGGCGGGCAGCACGAGCGCAGGAGCTATTGCAACAGAAAATTCCGTGAATCTCATCCAATACTTCAAGACCTGTGCGGCGTCGATCGCGATCCTGATTGCGACGGCTGCCGCGGTCGGCGCCGCGCAGCTCAAGACCCTCGGCCGACTGTCGATTCCGCGCGGTACGCCGGTTATCGCCATCTGTACAGATTCCGTAATGCAAACCGTACTCACCCAGGATCTTAACGTCGGGGGACGCGCCGGAAATGCTCCCGGCTTGCCCGTCACCATCACCGTAACGATGCATCAGCAGGTGATGCAGCCGGGTGTCTCGGCGCAGGATGTCGCGCCGGGCGATCCCGTGGCCTCGAACCTGCTCGAGGATCTCGGCGTCGCGCCGATGCCGCTTGGCGATACCGGCGACCAACCGGGCGATCCCTACGAGGCGGTGGCGCGGCTCGAGGCGACGCGTCCCGAAGATCCGATGACCCAGGCATTGCGACAGGAGCAGGCGCAAGTAAATGCGATGACGCAGCCGGGCAGTCAGCTCTTCGGCCGGGATGAGGCGGCCAAACAGTACCCGACGGCGATTGTGGCGCGCGTTACCTCGAGCGGGCACGACGGATCAATGACCGTCGCGGCGCTGGTCGCCCCTGGAGAAAGCGTGCGCGATGCGAAAGAGTTGGTTGCGGAGGAGATCGCGAACTCGATCCTGCATTGAGCTCAGCGTCCCGCCGCCCTCGGTTACTGAGCTTCGGTTGCCGGCACGCTCCTGTGATCGCCGGGTAATTGCTGCGGGAGCGGCGCTCGGCCGCTCAATGAGCCACCGGCGGAGCCTGTGTTTATTTGCGGTTTTGCAGGAGCGACGAGCGCTGGTCTGCTCGATTTCTCGTCAGGCGCGTCGGATGACGGTTCCGTCGTCGCTGCCGAATCGGCCCCGAAGAGCGGCCGCCTGCGGCTTCGGAAATAGAAACCGGCGATTAGGATTGCGACCACCACCACCGCCGCGACCCAAATCCAGGAATGCTTCCGACCGCGGCGGCGTTCGACGATCGGTTCCGAAATCCTGACCACGTTGCTTTCGGCGCGCTGCACCTCGCGCACGAAGCGAATCGCGATCTCTTCAGCATCGAGCCCGAGGAACTGCGCGTAACGCCGGATGAAAGGCAACACGTAGATCTGATCGGCGATCGCGGCGTAATTGTTGCTCTCGATCATCGCGATGTAATGCGCCGGGATGCGCGTCTCCTTGACTGCGGCATCGCGGGTCAGGCCGCGGCGCTCGCGCGTCGCCGCGAGGAAGGCGCCGAGAGAGTGTTCTGCGGATTTCCCGCCGGCCGCGCTCGCCGATGGATCGGCCGGACTCTCTGCGCCCGGAACGTGAGGAGAATTTTCGCCTGCTTCGCTCATCGATTTGTCGCGCCGCCCTTCATCGTCCTCCGCTCCTCCGCGAGCTGCGTCCGCGCGGTTTCGACATACGCCGCCGGGGCACGGCCGGCAAGCACTCCCGCCCGCTCCCCGTCCACAATTGCATCCTTCCAGTTATGCTCGGAAAAAGCGACGAGGCCCGAGTAATCCCAGGCGGCCGAATAATTCGGATCGTTAGCGAGTGCCTGCTGGAGGTCGGCGTGCGCCGGGGCTAGCTGGTGTGCGTAATAGAATCGCGCGGCGCGATTGGTGTAAATCGCGGCGGCAAGCCTCTTAAGTTCGGGGTTGTCCTGATGCGAGAGTAGCGCGAGCCGGACCTCATCAACGGCATCGTTGAGGCGATTTTCCTGCAGCGCCGAGCGCGCCAGCGTTTCATGCGTCGGAGCGCATCCGACAAGCAAGGCTGCGAGCGCGGCGCTCAAGAGCGATCTTCGAAACGCCACAAAATCACCGCTGCCAACTTATTTGCCGTGTCGCTGCAAACCAAGCTCGGCTCCTTCCATCCAATCCGGAGGCTCTCCATGGCAATCGAACCGGGTAGGCGGCGCGATACCTGGGCGGTTCGAAACGGCCGCTTTCTTGCCCTCGCATCCGAGGAACGAGACGCTTCCAAGGCGAGCTGACACTTCGGGTAAATCGCGAAAGTTAACAATCGCGACCACACAAGTTGACTTCCAAACGTTTTCAAGTCCGGCGAGGTTGGGAATAAAGCTCGCGGACGCATCGCTCCCGTAGCTGAACGGCGCAAGCTCGCCCCGGAAGTCGACCAGCTTTTCCCGATGACCGGTGTAAAAGGGCAGCGATTGCACGAAATGACGGTACGAAACCAGGATGCACCCCGAGCGGAGCGCGGGCGCGATCGCGCGGGCGAGCCGGCGATAGCTGTAGAGCGCGGCGCTATCGCGTCGCAGCTTCGTCCCGATGGCGCACGAGACCAGCACGCCGGCCACGATAACCGCAATCGCGATCCGCCGGCTTCGCCGCGCGATAACCATCGGACCGATCCCGAGGATCGTCAGGCCGGCGACGATTATCGCACCATCAATGATCATTGCGGGTTCCAGTCGATGAACGAATGTCGCGAGCGCCGTCGCGAGGCCAATTGCGATAACAAAGTTGAGCGCTGCGAACCAGCCGATGAATCGCTGCGATCGCCCCTTACTCAAAAAATTCGCCATTCCGAGGCCCGCGAGGATCGCGATCGGCGGCAGACCCGGCAGGATGTATGACCCGAGCTTCGAGCGCGGAATTGAGAAGAAGATCAAAACGACGAAGAACCACAGGAGGAGGAACGCCAGCGGATCGCGAGCGCGAGTGATCGCAGATTGCCGCTCGCGCCAAAGATCGGCCGCGCCCGAAATCGCGAAATAGAGCCACGGCCACGTGCCCGCGGCCGCAACCACGATCAGGAAATACGGACCCCACCCGTGCTCGGAGCTTTCGAGATAGCGCGCGACGTGCTCATGCAGGAAGAAAAAGTTAAGAAAGCCGGGATTGCGTGCGGCGGCGAGCGCGAACCACGGGACGACGATCACGGCGTAGATGGCCACCGACGCGAGCCATGGAAATCGCGGGATTTCGCGCGCGCGCCGTTCGATGAGCATAAAGCCAAGCGCAATCGCGCCCGCCAGCGCTACTGCGACCGGCCCCTTCGCGAGTGTGCCGAGCGCCAGCATGATTGCGGCTGCGATCAACAAATGCCGGCTTGTCCGCGAGCGCAAGTCGGCCGCTTCAACGGCAAAGTAGAACAGGCCGAGCGCGGCGGTCATGAAGAACGCCAGCGCCGGATCGAGCGTCGCGAAGCGCGCAAAGCCGAAGAACAACGGACTTAATGCCAGGGCTGTTGCAGCAAGGAGCCCGGCCGTCGCTCCGAACATCGCGTCACCGATTATTTCCGTCGTCACGACCTGGCCGATGCTGAACATCGCCGCCGGAAGTCGCACGGCGAACTCATTTGCGCCGAAAATCCGGATCGATCCTGCCGTCAGCCAGTAGACGAGCGGCGGTTTCTCGAAGTAGCGTACCCAGTCATCACGCGGGGTGACGTAATCGCGGCTGACGACCATCTCGCGCGCGATTTCGGCATAGCGTCCCTCGTCGGGCTCCAGGAGCGCCGGACCACCGAGCGCAGGAAGATAGAGAATGGCCGCGAGGATCGCGCACAGCGCGGCGCGCGCCATTCGCATCGAGTCAGGCTTGGCTACGGGCCCGATGACCTGCGGTGAAAGCGAGGCTGACAACCCAAGCAAAATAAACGTTCGCACAATGCGCCGAAAGTAGGTCCGGAAGTCCCGTCGTTACCGCCTTTAACTCGGAATGCGTGTTTGTCAGAATGCAGTGGAATTCGGAACGAAACGGCATTCGCCGTCCGACGAACCTTGAGCCTGCCGGAAAAAATATCGCCAATCCGCGCCGCCGGTGCGGCGTCGGAATTGGTGTCGATCGTCATTCCGGTCTACAACGAGGCAGCCAATCTCGCAGCCTTGTGGCGGCGCCTGCAACCGGTGCTTGATCGATGCGGCCGCGCGTGCGAGGTCGTGTTTGTCGATGACGGTTCTGCCGACGATTCGCTCGCGATTCTGCGCGATCTTGCGGCTCACGACGACCGCGTCCGCGTGGTCGAGTTGGCGCGCAATTTCGGACAGCACGCCGCTATTCTCGCCGGCTTTCGCAACTCGCGCGGCGAAATTGTGATCACGCTCGATGCCGATTTGCAGAACCCGCCCGAGGAGATTCCGCGCCTTCTGGCCGCGATCGATGAAGGCAACGATGTCGTCGGTGGATGGCGCGAGGAGCGTCACGACCGGACGTTCCGCAAGTTCGCCTCACGGATGCATAACCATCTGACGTCGGCGATCGTCGGCGTGCCGATGCATGATTACGGTTGCATGCTGCGCGCCTACCGGCGCCATATCGTTGATACCGTCGTCGCATGCGACGAGAAGGCAGCCTTCGTGCCGGCGCTCGCCAATTCGTTCGCCAAACGCGTCGCCGAAATTCCGGTCGGCCACGAGGAGCGCGCGAGCGGACGATCGCACTACAATCTACTCGGCCTCGCTAAGCTGAGCCTGAATCTGATCACCGGTTTTTCGATGCTGCCGATACAGCTTGTCGGCCTGTTCGGCATCGTCGTGTTCGTTCTCGATTTCGCGCTCGTGATGCTGTTGCTGGCCCATCGTCTGATTTACGGACCGCAGCAGGAAGGCGCGATGTGGGTAATGTTTGCGGCGGTGTTCGCGCTGTTCGGCGCGCTGTTCCTGGCGATCGCGCTGGTCGCGGAATACGTCGGGCGCATCTACCAGGAAGTCAGGCGGCGGCCGAACTACATCGTGCGCGCCGTGCACGATGCCGAATCTGCGCATCGCCAACCCTCGCTCCGCCAGTGACCGTTACCGAGATTTTACCGGGCGAGCGGGCCACGATCGCGTCGGCGCCGTGCGTCCTTTTCGCGTACCATCAGATGGGCCACGATTGTATGGCGGCGCTGCTCGCGATGCGCGCGCCGATCGCCGCGCTGTTCACCCATGAGGATAATCCGGGCGAAGAGATTTGGTGGGATTCATGTGAAGCGCTGGCGCGCGCCAATTCGATTCCCGTCTACACTCCCGAAAAGCTCGACCGCGAATGGATCGATCGAATCACGGCGCTGAATCCGGCGGTTATCTATTCATTCTACTATCGCCGTCTGATTCCCGAGACGATTCTCCAACTCGCGGCGCGGGGCGCCTACAATCTGCACGGCTCGCTGCTGCCGAAATATCGCGGGCGGGCTCCGGTCAACTGGATGATAGCGAATGGCGAGCGCGAGGCCGGCGTCACGCTGCATCACATGGTTGCGCGCGCCGATGCCGGCGACATCGTGGGGCAGCGCGCGACCGCGATCGACGATGACGATACTGCGCTGACGCTCTATCGCAAGCTGGTTCCGCTCGGCGTCGAGCTGATTCGCGAGTTTCATCCGCTGATCGTCGCCGGCAGCGCTCCGCGCCGTCCGCAGGACCTGTCGCTCGGCAGCTATTACGGGCGCCGCAAACCCGAGGACGGACGCATCGACTGGCGATGGCCGGCGCGGCGAATCGTCAACCTGGTGCGCGCCGTGACCCATCCGTACCCGGGCGCGTTCTGCTTTATTGCCGGGCTCAAGCTGTTAATCTGGCAGGCCGTAATCGGCGCTGAGGGGGGCGTGTGCGGCGCGCCGGGCGAGGTGCTGCGTGTCGGAGACCACGGCGTCGAAGTCGCGGCCGGCGAGGGTATCGTAATTCTCAAGCGCGTCCAGCTTGAGGGCAAAAATGAATTGCCGGCGAGCGCCGCGATCGTGCCCGATGCGGGGGGCGCGCCGCTAAAACTCGAATGATGGAGATGGCATGCGAATATTAATTACCGGCGGGGCCGGCTTTCTTGGCTCCCATCTGTCGGATGCGTTCATTGCACGCGGCGATGAGGTATTTGTGCTCGACACCGGATCGATCGCCAAAGTGCGCCATCTGCTGGGGCACACGCGCTTCCACTACGTGCACGACACGATCTTCAACCTCGAATTGCTCGACAGTCTGATCGCGAAGACCGACTTGATCTATCACCTCGCGGCGGTGGTCGGCGTCGAGCATTACGTCGCCGATCCGTACGAGACGCTGAACGTCAACGTCAACGGCACGCAGAACGTGCTGAAGGCCGCCTACAAATACAACAAGCGCGTGGTCTTCAGCTCGACTTCGGAGGTCTATGGCCGCAATCCCAAGGTGCCGTGGCGCGAAGACGACGATCGCGTCCTCGGCGCAACCACGATCGATCGATGGTGCTACTCCACTTCCAAGGCGGTCGGCGAGCACTTTTGCTTTGCCTACCACAAGCTCGGACTGCCCGTCACGGTGGTGCGCTACTTTAACGTCTACGGTCCGCGGCTCGACAAGGTCGATGTCGGCCGCCTCTTCACCATCTTCATGGGGCAACTGCTGCGCGGCGCGGACCTGACGGTGGTTGGCGACGGCTCGCAGACGCGCTGCTTCACGTACATCACGGACGCGATCGAAGCGACGCTGCAGGCGGGATTGAATCCCGCGGCCGACGGCCACGCGATCAACATCGGCACAGATCGCGAGACTACGGTACTGGAATTCGCCAAGCTGATGATCGAGCTGTTCGGTCCGACCAAGTCAAAGATCAGGTTCGTCAGCCAGGAAGAGATCTACGGCTCGAGTTACGAGGACATTCCGCGCCGCGTCCCCGACAACACCAAGATGCGCACGCTGCTCGGCGTCACCCCGAAAATCGACCTGCGCGACGGAACCAAGCTGGCAATGGACTGGTTCCGCGAACAGGCGCAGCCGTAACCTCGTCGGCATCAACGAAGATAACTGCGGGCGCGATGGAGATAGCGCTCAAGGTCGATGTCGACACGCGTCGCGGGCTCGAGGAGGGCGTTCCCCGAATCGCGCGCTTACTCGAGAGCGAAGGCATCACCGCGAGTTTTTACATCGCGATGGGTCCCGACAATTCAGGGCGTGCGATCGTCCGCCTGATCAAAAATCCAGGCTTTGCACGCAAAATGATACGCACCCGCGCCGTTACGATGTACGGGGTGCGCACGATGCTCTCGGGGACCCTGCTGCCGTCGCGGCCGATCGCGCTCGCGGTGCCGCAGGTTTTGCGGGTGCTCAGCCATTCAGGTTTCGAAGTCGGCGTACATGGCTACGATCACGTACGATGGCAGGACGAGATCGACGCGCTTGGCGAGGCCGCTATTCGCGCCGAGCTCGACGATGCGTTCGAGGCCTTCCGCGCGATCCTGCGCGAGCCGGCGAAGGCTTTCGCGGCCCCCGGATGGCGCACCAATGCGACCGCGATGCGGCTGCTCGATCGAATGGGCCTGAGTTACCGGAGCGACACACGCGGCACAACGCCCTATCGATGTGTGGTCGGCGCAGAGACGCTTGCCACACCCGAGATTCCGACCACGCTGCCCACGCTCGATGAGGTGATCAACCGGCCGGGGCTCGGCGATACGGCGTCGATCGTGCGCTTTTATATGGCTCGGATGCGCGATGATGCGCTCAACGTCCATACGGTGCACGCCGAAACCGAGGGGATGGGACAGCTCGAAATTCTCGCCGCGTTGATTCGCGCGCTCAAGGAGCGTGGCGCCGTTTTTGTGCGGATTGCAGAGGTCGTGGCGCGGCTCGACCGCGAAACGCTGCCACGATGCCCGGTGATTCGAGCCACGCTCGACGGGCGCGCCGGCTGGATTTCCGCGCAGGGTCCACCAGCCGACTGATGCACCACGCCATGCTAGCCTGAAGCCGGCAGGTCGCCATCATGACGGCGGAGGAGTTCTTGATCGATGACCCGCGCGAGCTTGGCGTTGTTCTCGCAAAGCTCGACGCGCTGCTCGATCGCGCGAGCCGCGATGTTCGCGAAGGTCTCCTGCCGGCCGCGCAGCTCGCGATCGCGCGCCACGGCCGCATCGCCGCAATGCGCACGTGGGGGGTTGCGACGCAGGGCGGAGAGGAGAAGCCGGCGACCAACACGACGCTGTTTCCGGTCTTCTCGTGCACGAAGGCGATCGTCGCCGCCGCCATTTGGATTTTAATCGGCGAGGGCAGGCTCGATCCCGCGGAGCGCGTTGCGGGAATCGTCGCGGAGTTCGGCGCCAACGGCAAGGCCACAATCACCGTCGAGCAGCTAATGCTTCACACGTGTGGATTTCCGCGCGCGCCAATGCCGCCGCATGAATGGCCCGAGCGTTCGAAACGGCTCGCGCGCTTCGCTTCGTGGCGGCTCGATTGGCCGCCAGGCAGCCGCTTCGTTTACCATCCGACGGCTAGTTTCTGGGCGCTCGCGGAGATTATCGAGCGCCGCTCCGGCGAGGATTTCAGAAATTTCATCCGTCATCGAATCGCGCAGCCGCTGAACCTGTCCGATCTCAACGTCGGTCTCAATCGCGATCAGCACGTGCGTGTCGCCGACCTCGCCCTCGTCGGTGAGCCACCGCCGGCGGAGGAACTCAGGAGGCTGGGCCTGCCGGTTGACAACCAGCCGTCGACAACCGAGCAGGCGCTGCTCGGCATCAATGAGCCGGCGGTTCGCGAAGTCGGAATTCCGGGCGGCGGCGGCCTGATGACTGCGGGCGACCTCGCGATGTTCTATCAAGCGCTGCTCGGCCATCTCGACGGATCGTGCGATTCCGGCATCTGGCGGCGCGATGCGCTCGGCGAGGCTTTGCGCGTGCGTTCTGACGCGCTTACCGATCCGATGCTCGGGATTCGCGTGAATCGCGCGTTGGGCGTTGTGGTTGCCGGCGATGACGGACGCGCAGTCTTTCGCGGCTTCGGCCGCGCCAATTCATCGCGTAGTTTCGGCCATGGCGGCGCAGGCGGTCAGATCGGATGGGCGGATCCGGTGAGCGGAATTTCGTTCGCGTACTGCACCAACGGCATCGATCGAAACTTCATCCGCCACTGGCAGCGCGGCGTGGAACTGTCCAGCTTCGCCGCTGAATGCGCGAGCTGACCGCCGTATTTCAGCTCAGAAATGGATTCTCCAGCACGATAATCGCCTCGCGCCCGGCGCCCACGCCGACCATCGAGAGTTTGGTTCCGCCAAGTTCAACGATTCGATCGAGATAGCGCCGAGCATTCTCGGGCAGATCGGCAAGCGAGCGCGCTCCGCTGATATCCTGATCCCAGCCGGGAAGCTCTTCGTACAGCGGACGAACTTTTTCGAGCGCCGCGCGTCCAGGCGGCATCTCGTCGTAACGGCGCCCGCCGGCCTGGTAGGCGTAGCAGATACGCAGCGGGTTCACGCCGGTGAGCACGTCGAGCTTGGTGAGCGCGAGCCCCCACATCCCGTTGAGCCGCGCGGCGTAGCGCGCCAACACCGCATCGTACCATCCGATTCGCCGCGGACGTCCGGTGGCGCTGCCGAACTCGTCGCCTTCTTCGCGCAGACGATCACCGAGCGCACTCTTGATTTCGGTCGGGAACGGACCGCCGCCGACCCGCGTCGCGTAAGCCTTCGCGACGCCGAGCACCGCATCGAGCTTTCCGGGCGGCAGCCCGCCACCCGAGAAGACCGCGCTGGCGACGCAGTTCGATGACGTGACGAACGGGTAGGTGCCGTGATCGATGTCGAGCATCGTGCCGTGCGCGCCCTCGAAAAGCACCCGACGGCCTGCAGCAACTGCTTCAGCGACGAACCCGGCGGTGTCGGCGATGTACGATGTGAGCCGCCGGCGCATCGGTCCGATCTGCGCCATCAAACTCTTGGCGTTGACCGGCTTGGCCTTGAGGACGTTCTTCAGGTAGAGATTTTTTTCCTTCAGGTTGTATTCGAGCCGCGTGCGAAACGCCGCGGGCTTCGCAAGATCAGCGAAGCGCAACCCCGAACGCGCCATCTTGTCCTCGTATGCGGGACCGATTCCGAAGCCGGTCGTACCGACCTTGCGCGCACCGAGCCGCGCCTCGCGTGCGCGATCGATCAAACGATGGTACGGCATCACGAGATGGGCATCGCAGCTAATCTTCAGGCGGTCGGGCGTCAATGGATGCGAGTGCGCCTTCAGCCGTTCGAGCTCCTCGATCAACGCGAACGGGTCTATCACCATTCCATTGCCAATCACGCAGATTTTGCCGGGATGCAGCGCGCCCGCGGGAACCATCCGCAGGATGAACTTCTCGCCATCGACAACCAGCGTATGGGCAGCGTTGTTGCCGCCTTGGAAGCGCACGACAAGGTCGGCGTCCGTGGCGAGCAGGTCGACGATCTTCCCCTTGCCTTCGTCACCCCACTGGGTGCCGATCACTGCTACAGTTTGCATGGCTGGTCGATTTTGATTTCCGGGCGCGGCGCAGAACCAAGCATCTGAGCGGCGCGCACCTAAAACTCTCCCCCGAGTGATTGATTCAGAACTTGATGAATTCCGCGGAGGTTATTGCCGGGATGGTCTTCAGCCGCTCCAGAACTTCGCTGGAAACCGGTTCATCGACCTCGACCAGGCTGAGCGCCAGTCCGCCTACGCGGTCCCGTCCGAGCTCCAACCCCGCAATGTTGATGTTCGATTGTCCGAGCATCGTGCCAATCGCGCCGACGACGCCGGGCACGTCGCGATTATGCAGCATCAGGAAGTAGCCCTCGGGGACTGCCTCGACCCGATAGCCATCGATCCGGATGAGCCGCAGAGCGCGATTTCCGAACACCGCGCCAGTCACTTCGTGGCGACCCGCCGGAGTCGTCACGGCGACCGTGAGGGTGTCGATGTAATCCGCCGTTTCGCGCGATCGCATCTCGGTCACCTTGATGCCGCGTTCGCGTGCGATATACGGCGCGTTAACGTAATTGAGCGGCTGGTCGAGAAAGCGGCTCAACAGGCCCTTGAGCACCGCAGCGCTTACCTGTTCAGCCTTGAGGCTGGCCGCCTCACCACCGAGCGCGACCGTCACTTGCTTGGGGGCCTCGTCGATGATCTGGCCGAGGAACTCGCCGAGCTTCCGACCGAGTTCCAGATGCGGGCCGAGCGTCTCGAGTTCCTGCGGCGAGAGCGCGGGGATGTTGACCGCGTGCTGAATTGTGCCATCGACAAGGAAATTGATTACCTGCTGCGCGATGTCGACCGCGACCTGCACCTGCGCCTCGTCGGTCGCTGCGCCGAGATGCGGCGTCCCGATCACGTTGTCGAGTTTGAGGAGCGGATGGTCGGGTGGGGGCGGTTCCTGAACGAAGACATCGAGCGCAGCGCCGGCGACCGTACCCGCCGCAATCGCATCTGCGAGCGCCTGCTCGTCGACGATCCCGCCCCGCGCGCAGTTGATGATCCGCACGCCCTTTTTCATCATCGCAAACGCGGCGCGGCCCACGATGCCGCGCGTGTCGTCGGTCAGCGGTGTATGGACCGTGATGAAGTCCGCGCGCTGGAAAAGTTCGTCGAGCGTGACCAGGTCCACTCCGAGCCGCGCGGCGGCCTCGGCGGTTAGGATCGGATCAAAGCCGATGACCTTCATCTTGAGCCCGAGCGCGCGGTCCGCGACGATCCGTCCGATGTTGCCAAGACCGATTATGCCGAGAGTCTTGTTGCTCACCTCGGTGCCGGTAAACTTCCCGCGCTCCCATTTCCCCGCCTTGAGTGAAGCATTGGCGGCGGGGATATGCCGCGTCAGCGCCATCATCATCGCGATCGCATGCTCGGCAGTGGTGACGCTGTTGCCGAGCGGACTGTTCATCACGACGATTCCGCGCCGCGTCGCCGCATCGAGATCGACGTTGTCGACGCCCACGCCCGCGCGCCCGACGACCTTCAGCGATTTGGCGGCCTCGACAATCTCGCGCGTGACCTTGGTGCCGCTGCGGATGATAAGCGCGTCGTAGCCGCCGATTATCCGCGTGAGCTCGGCAGGCTTGATTCCCGCTTTGACATCGAGCTCGATGCGATCGCAGCGACGAAGAATCTCAATTCCCTGCTCCGCAAGCGAATCGCTGACGAGGACCCTGAATTTTGCGGCCATTGGCTACGCGCCCCGCTCGATCCGGCGTTGCACAGCGACCAGACCCGCGCCCGATTCAAAATCACGATAACCGGCCTCGCGTAACGCCATCTCGAGCGCGCTCACGGCGACCAGCATGTCGAACGGACTCACGTAGCCCATATGGCCGATACGCACCAGCTTGCCCTTCATTTGGTCCTGTCCGCCCTGCACCGAGACGCCGAGCGCGTCGCGCATGTGGCGTACGACTCTGCCGCCGTCGAGTCCGGCAGGCGTGAGGATTCCAGTCACGCCCGGAGCGGGGTTGTCGGGTGCGATCAATTTCAGTCCGAGCGCCGGCGCCGCCGCCCGCGCCGCCTCCGCCATCAACTGATGGCGCGCGAAGACCTGCGGCAGTCCTTCGGCGTGGATCATCCCCAATGACTTGTTCAGCCCGAACACGAGCGACACCGCCGGCGTCCACGCCGTTGTATGATCGTCGCGCTGGAGTCTGAGCTCGCGGAGCAGATCGAAGTAGAACCGCGGCGTTTTCACTTCTTTGGCGCGCGCGAGCGCTCGGTCCGACAGCGCGACCATCGCGAGTCCCGGCGGCAGCATCAGCGCCTTCTGACTGCCGGTAACGAGCGCATCGATGCCCCAGTCGTCCATCTTCTGCTCGAAGACGCCGACCGAAGTGATACCGTCGACCACCAGCATCACATCGCGCCCGCGCGTGAGCTCGGCGATCTGCGGCACCGGATGCACCGCGCAGGTCGAAGTCTCGCTGGCCTGAAGGAAGACCGCGCGCGCGTCGGGATTCGCATGCAACGCATCTTCGATTTGCTCGGGACGAACCGCGCGGCCCCATTCGACCTTAATCTGATGGCCTATCATGCCATGCGCGCTCAGAATGCGGCCCCATCGCTCGCCGAACTTGCCGCCGTCGACGAAGATCGCGTGCTCGCCCGGGCGGAGCAGGTTCGTGACCGCGGCTTCCATCGCGCCGCTGCCGCTCGCGGCGAGCAGGATGACCTCCTGCCGCGTGCCCATCAGCGGCTGCATCCGCTTGCGGGCCTGGTCGAGCGCCGCGCTGAACTCGGGTGTGCGATGGTGGATGATCGGACGCGCCATTTCGAGCAGAACTTCGGGTGGAACCGGCGCAGGCCCGGGGGTGAAAAGATATTTTTTGATTGGTGGCACGGCTTAATTGGGCATCAGCATCCGGCGCTGAATTTCCAAAAAAAAGCCTGGTGCTCCTGGTATGGGGAGCGCCAGACCCCAAGATTTCCAGCCCCGGCAAGCTGCTGCGTATTTTTTGATTACCGACGCCGCGAACCACTGTCAAGGCGGGTGTTCGAGAACCCCGATTTGCGCATTGAAAAGCCGATGCGCCAGTTGTTAAACCGATGATCGGCTCGTCCATGGGACTTGATTACGAAATTCGCGACGGCGCGCTGGTCTGGATCAGAAATCCTCATACCGGCGCGATTTCGTACGTCGTCGATGTGCGCGGCAAGAGCTTCGCGTTCGCGCTCGGAGAACGTCACATGCCGCGCAGCGCGCCCCCGCTCACGCCTGAAGCGATTCATCACGCGACACGCGACTGCCCGTTCTGTCCCGGCAACGAAAGCGCCACCACGCGCGAGTTGATCCGCCTGACTCATGACGATATTCCCGGATGGAACGGCCGGATATCAAGCGCGTCATGGCTGATTCGCGTCGTGAACAACCTGTTCCCGCGCATCCCGGACCAGCTCACTGGCGGCCGTAACGAGTCGTACATCGTGATCGAGGATCCGCGGCATTTCATCGATTCTCCCCGCACGCCCAACGATCTGATGTACACCGGCGCGCTCGGCGAGGAGCATTTCTTTCGGCTGCTCGCCTGCGACGCGCGCGTGGTCGAACGGGCTTTCAGCAACCGCGCTGTGCGCTCGGTCGTGGTGCGCAAGAACCAGGGCCGCGAGTCGGGCGCATCGCAGCCGCATCTGCATCAGCAGATCATCGGCTCGCCGACACCGCTGCCGGCGCTCGATGCCGAGGCGCGCACCGAGCGCGAATATCCCGATTTCTGGCACGAGTTCATCGAGCTGGTCGACCAGCTCGGGCTGACGCTCGAGCGCGACGGCCCGGCGGTCAGCTTCCAGACCCCAATCGGCGCGTTTCCGCGAAGTTACGACGTCGTGATGCCGGAGGCGCGCAAGCTGCTTCACGAGCTGACGACAACCGAGATGCGATCGTTCGCTCGCCTGCTGTTCAGAATCCTTCACATGCTCGGCCCTCTGCCGCTCGATTACGAAATTCACCAAGGCGAGGGCGTGCCGATTCATGCCCACATCAATGTGCGGCTCTATCCTTATTCAAATGTCGCCGGAACGCTGAACTTACCGAACACGATTTTCGAAAACGCCGCTGCGATTCGTCGTGCGCTTGAACGCGCCTGAGCTACTCACCGCGCCAGACCGGCTTGCGCTTTTCGACGAAGGCGCGCGCGCCTTCCTTGAAATCCCGGCTGTTGCGCACCTTGGCCGAGAACGCTTCGATGTCCTCGCGCTCGGCATCAAACGCGTCGCGCATGCATCGCCGCACGATCATCTTGAGCGACCGCATCGAGAGCGGCGCATTTGCGACCAGCTTCTCGGCCATCTCCTCGGCCGCCGGGTCAAGTTCCTCGTTCGCGACTACGCGATGCACCAGGCCCATCCGCAGCGCCTCGCGCGCGTCGATCAGGTCGGCGGTGAGCAGAATGTAGTTGGTGTTGGGCGCGCCCACCGTCTCGACCAACTTGCGCGCAAAATCGAACGGGACCGTGAGTCCGATCCTACCAAGTGTCATGCCCATGCGAGCGTCGTCGGAGGCGATGCGCAAGTCGCAATGAATCGCCAGTTGCAATCCGCCGGCGATCGCCGCGCCGCGCACCGCCGCGATGGTCGGAATCGGAAGCTGCTCGATGCGTCGGTAAAGACTTTCGAGCGGCGAGGGATCGTTGCCGCTTTCCATCCCGGCGGCTTCCGCGAGATCGATCCCCGAGCAGAAGCTTCGGCCCTCGCCGCGAATCAGCAGCACACGAACGTCGCGATCCCGTTCGAGCGCCGTGATGCCGCGTTCGAGCGCCTCGATCATCGGGGCGTTCAGCGAGTTGCGCTTCTCGGGCCGGTTGAGCGTGAAAATGGCGTAGTTGGCGCGGCGCGTGATCCGGACGAGTTCATCGGCCATAGCGGTTCCTCCGTGTAGCGCTGATCAGGCGACGATGCTGAGCAGTTTGTCGGGTACGTAGATGATCTTGCGCGGTGGCTTGCCATCGAGATGGCGCACGACAGCCGGGCTCTTGAGGGCCATCCCGCGGACCTCGTCCTCGGCCGTGCCCGCACCGACGTGGAGCCGGTCGCGCACCTTGCCGTTGATCTGGACGACGATAGTAACCAACTCGTCGCGCGCGAGTTCAGGATCGTATTTCGGCCACGATTCGAGATGGACCGAGCGATCGTGGCCGAGCGCGCGCCACAGCTCCTCGCCAATATGCGGCGCCATCGGCGCCAGCATCACGACGTAGCTCTCGATCGCGAATCGGCCCAGCACCGCGGGTTCAAGCCGCGCCGCGTAATTCAACAGATCCATCAGAGCGGCGAGAGCGGTATTGAAGCGTTGGCGGTCAAGATGATCAGTGACGGTGCGAATCGTCTTATGGACGCGCCGGAGCGTCTCGGCGTCGGGCGAGCCTTGCGGGCATCCGGCCTGCACGTAACGCCGCACCATCGCCCAGACGCGCGTCAGGTAGCGCGCGGTGCCGGTCACGCCGTCCTCATTCCAATTGGTGGGCTCCTCGAACGGTCCCATGAAGAGCTCCCAGAGCCGGAGCGCGTCGGCGCCGTACTTCTCGACCATCGCATCGGGCGTGACCACGTTGCCGCGGCTCTTGGACATCTTTTGCCCGTCGGCCGCCCAGACCATTCCCTGATTGCGCAGCACCATGAACGGCTCTTTGAAACCGATGAGGCCCGCGTCGAACATCACTTTGGTCCACATCCGCGCGTATAGCAGATGCATCACCGCGTGCTCCGCGCCGCCGATATACAGATCGACGGGCAGCCAGTAATCGACCGCCGCGCGCTCGAACGGCGCGCGATCATAGTGCGGCGAGGCGAAGCGCAGGAAGTACCACGACGAACATGCGAACCCATCGAGCGTGTCGGTCTCGCGCTCGGCTGGTCCGCCGCATTTCGGACAGGCGGTGTTGACGAATTCAGGGACGTTCGCGAGCGGCGAGCGTCCGGTTCCGGACGGCTGATAATCCTTCATGTCGGGCAGCAGGACCGGCAGTTGCTCGTCGGGGACCGGCACGATGCCGCAGTCACCCTTGCAGTAGACGATCGGAATCGGCGCGCCCCAGTAGCGTTGGCGCGAGATGAGCCAGTCACGCATCCGATAGGTCACTGTCGAGCGGCCGATATTGTGCTCGTCGACCCAGCGCGCGACCGCTTGGATCGCATCGGCGGTCTTGAGGCCGTTGAGAAAGCCGGAGTTCACCGTGATGCCGTGCTCGGTGAAGGCGCGACCCGGATCGGGCGCGCTGCCATCGAGCGGCGCGGTGACGCGCGGAATTTCCAGTCCATACTTGGTCGCGAATTCGAAGTCGCGCTGATCTTCGCCGGGAGCGGCCATGATCGCGCCCGTACCGTAGCCCATCAGGACGTAATCGGCGATCCAGATTGGAATGTCCTTGCCGGTAAATGGATTGCGCGCGAACGCGCCAGTGAACACTCCAGTCTTTTCCTTCACCGTGGACAGCCGCTCGATCTCGCTCTGGCGGCGCGCCTGTGCGACGTACTCGTTGATCGCCGCGCGCTGCTCCGCGGTCGTGATTTCCGGGACCAGCGGATGCTCCGGCGCGAGCACCATGAACGAGACGCCGAAGACAGTATCGGGCCGGGTGGTGAAGAAGCGGACAGTCTTCCCCGGATGACCGACGACATCGAAGGCGATCTCCGCGCCCTCCGAGCGTCCGATCCAGTTGCGCTGCATCAGTTTGATCGGCTCGGGCCAGTCCACGATGGCAAGGTCATCGAGCAGGCGATCGGCGTAGGCAGTGATTTTGAAATACCACTGCTCGAGATCTTTTTTCGTTACCAGGGTTTCCGGATGACGCCAGCAGCATCCGTTGACCACCTGCTCGTTGGCGAGGATCGTGCGGCATTCGTCGCACCACCATTGCGAGCCGACTGCGCGGTAGGCGAGTCCGCGCCGGTACATCAGCAAAAAGAACCACTGCGTCCAGCGATAATAAGCGGGATCGGAAGAATTGATCTCGCGCGTCCAATCATAAGCGCATCCGGTTAACTTCAACTGACGCTTGAAGTTTGCCGCGTACTGCGGAACGGTCTGTTTCGGATGAAGCCCCTTGAGCAGCGCTTCGTTCTCGGCAGGCAAGCCGAAGGCGTCCCAGCCCATCGCATGGAGTACGTTGTAGCCGTTCATCCGCTTGAAGCGGCCGACGACATCGGACGGGACGTAATTATGCAGGTGGCCGACCGAAAGGCCGTTCCCCGACGGATAAGGGAACATCTCGAGCAGGTAGAACTTGGCGCGGCTGCGATCGTCGCCGGTCAGGTAAAGGCCGGAGCGCTCCCATTCGGCCTGCCAGTAAGGTTCGATTTTTTTCGGATCGTAACGTTCGTCCATCGGGGTTCGTGAAACGGCCATCCTCGATGCAATCTAGCGCGCCGGCAAGCCCGGGCGCTACTTCTTGCGCGCGATCGTCAGGCCGTCAGCGAACGGCAGCATCACGGCTTCAACGCGCCGGTCTTTGGCGATGAGATCATTGAACTCGCGGACCCCGATCGTCTCGGGATCCTGATCGGCGCGATCGAAGATGCGTCCGCCCCAGAGCACGTTATCGATCACGATCAGGCCGTTGGGGCGCGTGTGCTTCAGCGCCTCTTCGTAGTAGGCGCAGTAATCATCCTTGTTCGCATCGATGAACGAGAAATCAAACGTCGTCGAGGCGGGCAATGCTTTGAGCGTCTCGAGTGCCGGACCGAGCTTGAGCGTGATCTTGTGCGCGACGCCGGCCGCTTCCCAATGCCGCTTCGCGATCGAGGTCCACTTTTCGCTGACGTCGCAGCACAGCAGATGGCCGTCGGCGGGCAGGGCGCGCGCGATCACCAGCGAGCTGTACCCTGTAAACGTGCCGACTTCCAGGGCCGATTTGGCGCCAATCGCTGCCACAAGCAATCCGAGCAGGGTCGCCTGCTCGGGCGCTGTCTGCAGGCACGGAAGCCATCCGCCGAGTTTTGCATTCTCATCCTCGATCTGCGTGCGGATCGGATCCTGGTTGTGCCCATGTTCGAGCACGTAACGATAGGTCGCCTCGGTCATTTCGATCGATTTCAGCGGCATCGGGATGGCCCTCGCTGTTCAAATAGGTTCATCTGGCCTGCGCTCCTGCAGATAATTTAAACCTTTCCTCCCATCGTAACCCGTGCGACTGAACGCGGGGGAAGGTTCTGATGGGCGCTGTTATTGAAAATATTTACAGTACATCACACTAAGTCTGGCTTCATCGGCGCATCAGTCGATCGATCTCCCGCCGCGCACGCGCCGGATGCGTCGCTTCCCAATAGACGCGCCCGCAGCGATCGCATTGCGCGAAGTTCTCCTGCGTCGCATAGACGAACGACGGGACGCGCGCGCTTACCGTTTCGCGTGCCACCCGGCCAAGCGGGACATTGCATCGCGAGCATCGCGTGAACGCGTGGCGATAAACGTTGAACGGGAAGCGGGTGAGTACGGCGCGAAGCTGGGCGCGGAAGTCATCGGGTTCGAGATAGAGCACGTCCGATGCGGTGCGCAGGCGCTTGTCACGCGTGAGCATCACACGGTGCTCGACGCGCGCCCGCCGGAGCATCGCGGCACCGTCGAGCCGTTCGTCACAGATTACGTCCGCGCCGAGCAATCTTAGCCATCGCGCGAGCCGCGCGAGCATCCGGTCGGCCGCGAACCGCGGAATCTCATCCGTCGCCGGAAGCGTTTCCATTTCCGAGTCATCAGGGAGTATAGCAGGGATTCGGAAATTCTGATTGCCGGGAGTCTCCGATGACCGAAGAGGCCGTTTCGTTCAAGGCCGGCGCGCTGACGCTTGAAGGGCGTCTCGCGCAGCCCGCGTCGAAAGCGCCTGCGCGCGGCGCAGTCGTATGCCATCCACATCCACTTTACGGCGGCTCGATGGACAACAACGTCGTTGAGGCGATTCTCGACGCGCTCTGGAGGCTGGATTTTGCGACGCTGCGTTTCAATTTCCGCGGCGTCGGACGCAGCGAGGGCGAGCATGGCGGCGGCATCGCGGAAATCGAGGATGTCGCCGCGGCCGCCCGCTTCCTGAGCGCGCAAGCAGGCGTGCAAGCGGATGCTCTCGCACTGGCGGGTTATTCCTTTGGAGCGCGCGTCGCGCTTGCGGCTGCGCCCACGATTGCGGAGGTCGCCACGGTCATCGCGGTCGCGCTGCCGGTTTCGATGATGGAGCCGCCGGCGATCGAAGGCTGGAGCAAGCGGCTGGTTATGATCGCGGGCGATCGCGATTCATTCTGCCGTGTGCGGGACCTCGAAGCGTTCCACGCGCGCGCCGGAAGTAATTCGTCGCTCGCGCTGATCGGCGGGGCGGATCATTTTTTCGGCGGCTTCGAGCGCGAACTCGCGGATCGAATCGTCGAGATAATGAAAGGACGGACCGCTTAGTGCGGGACGGGGTGAGTTGCCTGCCAGATGGCGTAGAACGGATCACCCGGGTTGCTCTTCGCCAAATCAATGATGGCCTGAATCGTGGCGCGAGTGTCGCGGTGATGTTCGCGTTCAAGCGCCGCAAACTCCGCAAACTGGTGAAAATAGATCAGATAATTGATCAGTACCGCGTTGTTTAGCGGCTCATGATCGAGGTCGAAGCGTTCCAGTCCCGAGAGGCGGGGCTTGAGCGCTGCGTAATTCGCCTTGATCTGTTCAAACAGAGGCCCTCGCCGCTTGACGATCTCCTCGTGAGGCAGGCCGCTTTGGTAAAGACGCAGCAACTGCGCCTGCGCCTGCAACAGGAACGATGCGAACTCGAGGTCGCTTTGAAGCACGCCACGCGCCGCCTGCGTTGCGGAAGCATCGGGGCCGGCGGTCGCAGCGAAGAAGTCGATCGCGCCGCGGCTTCCGACCCAGGTCGCCGCGCTTTCGTCGAACATCACGTCGCTGGCTAGAAAGAAGGTCCGATGGAACAGCTCGTGAATAATCACACCGGCGAGTTCGACGCGGCTTAAATTGAGCAGGTTCGAGAGCAGCGGATCGTTGAAGAAGCCCAGCGTCGAGAAGGCGACGGCGGGGCGCACAAAGGTATCGTAACCGGCGTCTTCGAGGCTCTTCGCCTCGGCCTCAGCGTCGTGCTTGTCGAAATAGCCGCGGTAGGGGACGCGCCCGACGATCGGGAACCACCAGGTAAGGGGCGTCAGCGAATCGCGCGGCGCTGCCATCACAACCCATACGATCGCGTGGCTGTCGACCTGGCTGACGGCGCGGTACGCGCCGCCGACTTTAAGCCCGAGTTGGTCCTGCGCGAATTTTCGTACTTCCAGAACGGTCTCGAGCTTGGCGCGTGTATCGGCGGGCAGGTCACCGCGCGCCAGCACCTCGTCAATCGGCTTGCGGTTCCACAAAAGCCGCATCTCCGCCCACGCGCCTCGCGCGATGTAGCCAAGCTCGCATCCCTGAAGCGCGATCGCGAGCGTGACAACTGCAAGCATCGCGAACACGGCGCGCGCGGCTCGCATACAGCCTCTCGATCCGGCGGCGGATCGGTTCCGGCCGCAACGCCCGGTTAGCATCGGGATCGCCTTTATTCAGCCGTATCGGGCGCGCCGTACTGAAGCTCGAACAGCCGATAGTAGAGGCCGCGGCGCGCGAGCAACTCCTGATGAGTGCCGCTCTCGCGCAGGCTGCCGTTGCTCATCACGAGGATGCGGTCGGCGCTTTGGATGGTCGACAAGCGATGGGCGATGATCAGCGCGGTCCGCCCCGTCAGCAATTGCTCGAGTGCGAGCTGCACCAGATGCTCGGTTTCGCTGTCAACGCTTGAGGTCGCCTCGTCCATCACCAGGATGCGCGGGTCGTAGGCAAGCGCCCGCGCGAACGACATGAGCTGCCGTTGCCCGGCGGAGAAATTGGCGCCGCGTTCGTGGACCTCTTCGCGCAGCCCGGCCGGCATCTGCTCGACGAAGCGCAGCGCCTGCGCGCGCGCCAACGCCGTACGCACGGCGGAATCGTCGAGATCAACCCGGCCGAGCCGAATGTTCTCGAGGATGTCGCCGGCGAAGAGGAAGACATCCTGCTGGACCAGGCCGATCGCGCGTCGGAGTTCGGTCAGGTCCCATTCGCGAACATCGACGCCATCGACCAGGATGCGCCCGGCCTTCACGTCGTAAAAGCGCGTAAGCAGCTTGATTATCGTGGTTTTGCCCGAGCCGGTGGCGCCGACGATCGCGACCTTCTGTCCCGGCTCAACCGTCAAGCTCACGTCCTTCAGCACCGGCTCGCCCGGACGGTAGGCGAAATCGACGTGTTCGAAGACGATCGAGCCGCGCCGATCAGTGATGCGCGCGGGCGCTGCCGGGCGGCTAAGCGGCTTTTCTTCCAGCAACGCTTCAATCCGTTCCATCGCGACTAGCGAGGATTGCAGCACGGTATATTTCTGCGACATTTCGCGCAGCGGGTTGAAAAATTTCTGCGCGTACTCCATGAACGCGACCAGCGTCCCGAGTCCGATCAGGCTGCGAATCACTTCGCCCCCGCCGACCCACAGGATGATCGCGATAGTGATCGAGCTCAACGCCTCCACCGACGAGAACAGCCCGGCCTCGTAGATGTTGGCGAGCATCAGCGATTCCCGCGCGCGCAGGTTGAGTTGGTCGAACTCGCGGCAGCTCTCGCGCTCGCGTGTGAAAAGCTGAATCACTCCCATCCCGGCCAGCGCCTCGGCCAGGTAGGCATTGAGCGCGGCGAGCCGTTCGCGGATGTCGCGGTAGACGACGCGCGCCCGCACGCGGAAAAAATTCACCATCAAAAGCAGCGGCGGGATGGCGCACAGCGCCCACAGCGCCAGCCGTGCGTTGAAAGTGAGCATGATCACAACGATCGCGACCAGCGTGATGGCGTCGTTGAAGATCGTCAGGGAGCCGGCGTTGACCATTTCGCTGATCGCATCGATGTCGGTCGTCATCCGGCTTACGAGCCGCCCGACCGGCGTGCGATCAAAAAACGCCATTGGCAACCGTTCAACGTGGTTGAAGAGTGCGGTGCGCAAGTCCGACATGCTGTACTGCGCGACCATCATGGTCAGGTAGAACTGACCGTAGAAGGTTGCAAACTCGCCCAGCAGCATCATCACGTAAAGCGCGCCCATCGCCAGCAGGCCGTGTGTTCCCGCCGCGCGGAGCAAAGGATGCAGCCATGCGGGTGCCGGCCGATGGCGCGGATCGAGGAACAGATCGATCGTGAGCTTGACGAGATAAGGCTGGCTCAACGCGAACAGCGTGTTGAGCGGCATCAGGACGACGGCAATCCAGAACGGCAGGCGGTAGGGGCGGACGAAACTCCACACCCGCTTAAGCAGCGTGAGCTCATGCACGCGCGCGAGCTTTTCTTCGCGGCCTACTTCCATGGCATTCAGTACTGCGTCAGTTCCTCTTCGAGCAGTTGGCGATGGAATAGACCGGCGTAGATTCCTCGGCGCGCCATCAGCTCCTCGTGCGTGCCGCGCTCGGCGATCGTCCCCTGATCGAGCACGATGATCTCGTCTGCATCGCGCACCGTGGAGGCGCGATGCGAGACCACGATCGTCGTGCGGCCGCGCACGCTCTGACCGAGGCTTTCGAGCACGGCGCGCTCGGTTTCCGTGTCGACCGATGAGAGCGCGTCATCGAGCACGACAATCGACGGATTGTACGCGAGCAGCCGCGCAATCGTGACGCGCTGCTTCTGGCCGCCCGAGAGCGACATCCCACGCTCGCCGACAACGGTCTCGAGCCCGCGCGGCATCATCGCGATGTCGCTGTCGAGTCCCGCCACGTGCGCCGCTTCTATGATCTCATCGCGGCTGGCGTCAGTGCGGCCGAAGGCGATATTGCGCGCCAGCGTATCGGAAAACAGCAGCGGTTCCTGCGGCACCACCCCGACTGTCCGACGCAGCCCGCCGAGCGGTAGTTCGCGGATGTCGCGGCCGTCGATCGTGACGCGGCCGGTGGTTGGCTCGATCATCCGGGTAAGCAGCTTGACCATCGTGGATTTACCGGCGCCGGTGCGCCCGACGATCGCGAGCTTCTCCCCTGGCCGGACGGTCACGTTGATTCCACGCAATGCGTAGGCGGGCGCCGCGCCGTTGGATGAGCCGTTGCGATTTGCGAAATAACTGAACGACACATCCTCCCATCTGACCTCGCCGGCGACCTCAAGCCGGAGCGGGCCGTCCTCTTCGATCATCGTGGTCGACGTGGTCTCGAAGATTTCAGCGAGCCGCTTCATTGCCGCCTTGCCGCGCTGATAGAGCGAGATCGTCCAACCCAGCGAGGTGGTTGGCCAGGCGAGCGCGACCAGGTAGCTCATAAACGCCACCAAGTCGCCGATCGAGATGCGATGCGCCATCACCAGTGCGCCGCCATAGATCAGGACGATCATCGTGGACGCCGCCGCAGCGCCGCGAATCAATGGCAGCAGCACGCCGCGAATCCGCGCCAGCGCGAGTCCCTGCTCGTTGTAGCTGTCGTTCAAGGCGCGGAACTGTGCGGCCTGATGTTGTTCGAGCGTATAGGCCTTGACGATATGGATGCCGGAGAGGCTTTCCTGAATTTTCGCGCCGATCGCACCGATCCCTTCCTGCACCCGCAGACTGCGTTCCATGATCGAGCGCGACAGGTGATACATCACGAAAAACAGCACCAGGTAAGGCGCGATCGAGGCGAGCGTCAGCCGCGGACTCAGCGACAACATCACCGAGAGCGACAGCACCCACATCAGCGGCGTGGTGGTGAAACTCAGCACGCCCATCCCGATCATCATCCGCACGGCGGTCAAATCGTTCACCAGCCGTGACATCAGATCGCCGGTCTTGAGCCGCTCGTAGAACTCCGGACCCAGCTTGACGAGATGGGCAAAGAGATCATTGCGCAGGTTGTATTCGATATCGCGTCCGCAATTGAAGATTACGAAGCGCGAAAACCATCGCGCGACGCCGCCCAGCACCGCGGCTCCGCAGATCAGCTTCACCATGAATGCGAGCCGCAGGTAGTCATGCGCCTGGATAGCGTTGATCGCGTCGCGCACCAGGTACGGTATCGTCATGCCGAGCGCGGCCGTCGCAAGCGTGCAAAAGATGCCAAAGGCGTAGCGATGCCAGAACCGGCCGATGTAGCTAAGCAGGCGTCTCATCTCGCGCGGTCTAGGTTAGCAGTTATGAACCGTGACGAAAGCAAATTCACCGCCGTCGGAACCGCGATGATTTTACAACGGTCGCCGGCTCTTGAGCCGCCGTTCGTAAAGCTTTGCGTACTTCAAAAAGACGTAAAAGGCCGCGGTCATTGCCGCATAGAGTCCGCGTCCGCCGTCGCGAAATCCGCCACGCAGCACGTAAAAATTGAAGAACCGCCACGCCGGATTCCCGAACATCTTGAACGGCGTCATGATGCCGGGCTCGCTCTCGGCGGCGGCTCGCGTGCTGAAACGGTTCATCGTGGCGACGTGATCGGCGACGTCGCGATAGCTGAAATGCAGAATCGGCGCGCGTAGCCGGCCGAGCTTTCCGGCGACGACCACTTTGTCATGCGGATCGCGCCCACCGATATGTGCGCGCTCTCGCCGGAACAATCGCACCGGACGGTCGGGATAGATCGGACGCATGTAGTAGTACCCCAGATGGTAGAGCACGCGGCGAATCGTGTAGCCGTCGGCCGCGGAAGGCGAACTGACGACCTTTTCGATCTCGCGTCCAAGCTCGTATGTCGCCTGCTCATCGGCGTCCATCAGAATCACCCACTCGCGGGTCGCGTGATCGAGCGCGAACTGCTTCTGATCGACGTAGTTCGTGAACTTGCGCTGAATAACCTGAGCGCCGTGTGCGCGCGCGATCTCAACCGTACGGTCGCTCGAGAACGAATCGACCACGATCAATTCATCGCAGAACCAGGCGCTGCGCAGGCATTGGCCGATGAGCTCTTCTTCGTTGAGCGTGACCGTGATCAGCGAAATGCCGGGCTTGTCGGCCATCACGCAAGCTCGTTCATGAAGCGCGCTGCCGCCTCGCGCGCAGCTTCATACGCGGTCGGGCCGAGCCTGCCGCGCATCAGTTCGACGCGCAACAACAGGAAGCAGGTCTGGATCACATCAAATCGGCAGTAGCGATGAATCTCGTCCATCCGACCCGCTTCGTAAAGCTCCTGAATCCGCGCGCCATCGATCGCCCCCTTGCCCGGCATCCCGATCATCTTGAGCAGGAGATCGAGTCCGCCGCGCAAGCGCACCGCGCCATAGTTGCTGATGAACTCGTATAAATCGAGATGGCGATCCGAGTAGCGATAGCGGACGGAACCCGGTTCAACAAAGTAATTCGGCGCTGCTATCTCGTAGCGCAGAGCGGCAAGCTCGAGCACCGGCAGATCGAAATGCCGCCCGTTGAACGTCACCAGACAGCCCTTGAAGCGGTCGACGCGCGCCCAGAACTCGCGCACGAGATTTTCTTCCGAGTAATCGGCAAGCGCGAGGCTCTCGACCGAGCGCAGGATGTAATTTTCATCGAGATCGCCGACCGCGATCGAAATTGGAACATGGATCGAAATCGGCGCGAAATCGCTGCGCGATTCCTCGCGGAACCGGCGATACGCCTCTTCGTCATCGATGACCTCGTTCGGATAGAAAGCGCGGTTGAGCAGCGACTTGTCGATCCGTGTTTCGATGTCGAAGACGGCGAACGCCATCACGCTCCGGCCCGATTCGTGCGCTTGGTCCTCATACTTTCATTGCGGCGAGCGCCTGAGCTGCGATTTCGCGCATCCGAATGCTCATCGAATTCTCGGGGTCGATGGCGACTAATGGTCGAGCGTGATCGCCGCCTTCGCGCAACTCTCGCACGATCGGCAACTCGCCGAGAAACGGAACACCAAGCTCGCCGGCGAGCCGCGCGCCGCCGCCGTGGGCGAAGATCTCGTGACGCGCGCCGCATTTGCGGCACAGATGATAACTCAGGTTCTCGACGACTCCGAGCACCGGCACGCCGACTTCGCGGAACATCGCGATGCCGCGCCGGACGTCAAGCAGCGCGATTTCCTGAGGCGTGGTAACGATGATTCCGCCATCAAGCGCGACCCGCTGTGTGATCGTCAACTGTGCATCGCCGGTGCCGGGCGGCAGATCGAGCACCAGGCAATCGAGGTCGCCCCATTCGACGTTGAACAGAAACTCGCTCTCGAGCTTGGTAACCATCGGACCGCGCCAGATGATCGCGGTTTCCTCATCGACGAACAGCGCCATCGAGACGTACCGGATTCCGAAGCGCTCCAACGGCACGATGCGCCGCGCTTCGGTGATGCGCACCCGCTCGTCCGCGCCGACCATCATTGCGACGCTCGGCCCGTAGACATCGGCATCCATCAGTCCGACTTTTCTGCCGAGTGATGCGATCGCAAGCGCGAGGTTGACCGCGACCGTCGATTTGCCGACGCCGCCCTTGCCACTGGCGACCGCGAGTACGCGCTTGACGCCCGGGATCGGCTGGCGCGGCAAGGCCGCGGCGCTGCGCGGCGTCGGCGCGCGTTCCACGTTAACTTCGACGGCGGGCACGCCTTCGATCGCGGAGACGCTCCGTTTCACCTCTTCGACGATGCGCTCGATCACCTCGGGCTTCGTAGTTGGCGCCGATAGCATCACGGTGACGCCGCGCTGGGCGACTTCGATGTCCTTGACCATCCCGAACGAGACAATATCGCGTGAAAGTCCGGGGTACCTGATTTTCCGGAGCTCGGTGAGAATTTCGTTGGGCGTCGGCATGCTGAGAGTGAAACGGGGGACTGCGCTTTTGGTCCAAAAATTCTAAAGTCGACCTGATGTTATCATCCGGCGGAGGACCCACAAACCGGCGTGCGGAGGGACGCGATGTCATCGGCTGACGATGTGGCCGGGGGCAAAGCGGACCGCATCGCGGTCCGCTTTGCCCCCGGCGATCGCGCCGCGCCGTTCGCGGCGCGCGGGCTCGCGACCCGGCTCGCCGCGATGCTGGGCGAGCCGGTCGCCGCACTCCCTGCGGCCGAACTCGACGGCCCTCGCCTTGTCCTTGAGTTCGGCCGCCCCGGAGCGGAGGTCGCCGGCGGGGGCCGCGACATCGTCGCGGCCCCCGCCGGCGACGGCTACCGCATCGAGCGCGACGCATGCTCGATTGTAATTACCGGTGGCAGCGGACGCGGTCTGCTCCACGCCGTCGGCGACCTGTTCGAACAGCTCGGCGCGAGCTTCGCTCCCTGGCGCGATCCCGAATTTCCGGCGCATCTCGATCGCGCGAGGCTTGAGCGCGTCGCATCGCGCACGGTCGCTCCGGCATTTGAACGCCGTGCGTTCGCCTCCGACCTGCTGACCTGGCATTACGAGGATGCGGGTCGCCGCGCGGAGCATCTTGTGCACGATCGCCTGTTCGTACCGTGGATGACTGCGCGCGGCATGAACGCCTTCCTGTTCATTCGGCACCTGCAGGACATGCGCGTCCGGGTCGATGAACTTGTGCCGATGCTCGAGCGTTTTCAGGTGAATGCGGAGTACGGCGGCCATATCGTGCCGCAACTGATGCCGCGCGCGTTGTTCGATTCGCACCCGGAATATTTCGCCGCCGGCGCCGATGGCACACGCATTACACTCGGGAACTTTTGCGTATCGAACGAAGACGCGCTCGCGCTCGTGCATGAGAACGCGCTCGCTTTCGCACGCGATTACCCCGAGAACCGGATGGCCCATGTATGGGGCGCAGATTTGAGGGATGGCGGATGGTGCCAATGCGCCGCGTGCGAAGCGCTTTCGCCGCAGCTCCAATACATGAAGGTCGTCGACACGGTCGCGCGATCGCTCGCCGAGTCGGGCATCGAGGTTCCGGTTGCTTACCTTGCCTATCACGATACGCTCGCGCCCGATCCTTCGCTCAAGCCGCGCGAGAATGTCTGGTTCGAATGGGCGCCGCGCGAGCGATGCTACGCGCATGCGATCGACGACGCCGAATGCGCCGTGAATCGCGAATATTATCCGTGGCTCGAACGCTACCTCGAGATTTTCGACGGCCGCGGGATGATCTTCGAATATTACGCGGATGCGATCCTGTTCGGCGGCCTGAGCTTCGCCACGCCCGGCGTGATCGTGCGCGATCTGCAAGCCTACCATGGCATCGGAATCCGCTCGGTCTCATGCCTGACCTTCGGCGCCTTCAGCGTCTTTGGTTATCCGCTGAACCTTGAGACTTTCGCGCGCGCCACACGCTCGCTCGATTATGATCCCGAACACGCCGCCGTCGAGATCGCCCGCACGCGCCATCCGCGATGCGCCGCCGAAATAACCAACGCGTACCGCGCGATCGAGCGCGCCTCCACGCTCGCACTTCGCTACGGCGACGTGCTGCGCCCATTCAATTCGGATGCGCAGCCGGCCGCGCTGCGCCTTGCTCATCGATCATTTGCGGAGGCAATAGATGCCGCTGACCATGTGCCGGGAACCGACGCGATGCCTAGGCTTGCGGCGGAGCGCGACCTGTGGCGGCTCAGCCGCGATGCGCTCGTCGGACTCGCCGATTACGTTGCCGCGCGCGACGAGCGCGGCGATGCGCGCCGCGCGGCAGGCGAGGCCGCGATCCGCAAAATCGAGTCGGCGCTGATGCAGATGCATCCGATCGCCGCCGAATTCAAGGGTACCTGGGGCCAGTACGATTTCGAGCACCTGGTGCCGCGATGGCTCGACAGGCTCCGTCGGCAACTCTGAGGGCGTCGCGCCTAATCCGCCCAGAAAACCAGCGCGCGACTCTCGATACTCTCGCGCGGGATACGATCCGGCGGCGTGGTCGGATCGTCGAAGGCGCCGTGCGCGGTGAAGCGGGCGCGCCCGTCGTCTTTCGAGTCGTAGCACTTGAGCACGATCGCTTCGTTGCGTTCTAGGTTCGGGAAATAGAACCATCGATGGTTTGGGTTGTAGAGAAACGCCCAGGTCTCGCCGGTCCAGTCGGGATAGACCAAATCGCTGACGACGACGTCCTGCGGCGCAATCGTGCTGGCGTCGCAAACCGCAAGCGGCGTGTCCTGCAGCGGCCCGCGAATCGGACGCCATACATTGAACTCGGCGAAGCGATGCTTCAGCAGCTCATCCGCTTCATCGGGCAGATGGGTCCGCACGCGGCGCGGCGCGGACATGAAGGTGTAATCGTTATGCACGAAGCGGATCGGTTTGCCGGCGCGCTGCTGATCCGCGAGAACCGGATTGCGTACGACGTGATCGAACACCGCGACGCGCGACGCGCCGGTGACCGACTTGAGCAGCTTTTCAAGCTCGGGATAGTAGATGGCGCGCACTTCGTCGGGATCATAGAAATCGCGAACCGCGGTTTCGTGACGCGTGAGGATGAAGCCCTGGCGATCGAGCGACAAATCCGCGGCGATCTCGCGCCCGTTATGAATCATCACCTTGTACGCGGCGTAGGTTCCCGAGCGTTTCGGCACGCCGGGCGGCGGCTCGTAAGCGTAATTGACGGGCCGCGGCACCGCGCTCGCGAGATAGTTCAGCGATGCTTCGACGTAGCTGGTGGATTTGGCCTGGATCGTCTCCATCGTCTTGGAGCCCTCCGTATAGGCGCTCGGAATCTACGATGGATCTAGCAGAGGCGCGACGGCATGCGCTATCGAGGCATGCCGCCCGCATATCGGGTCGGCAGTAAGACCGGATGCGATATCTAGGGAAGGCATGTGTTTTGCCCTTTGGCAAGGCAGGCCTGAGCCGGCGTGAGAACCGGATTCGCCAGTCCGATAAACTGGGAAATGGTATCGAGCGCGTTGTTCGCCACCCACACGTTACCCGAGGCATCGAGCGCCAGCGCGAATTGCCCGTGGATCTCAGAGAAGGGCGCGAAGCTGAGGCCGGTGGTATAGTTGCTCGCGGCGGTCAACTCGCTCAGATTGTTGCCGGCGTTGTTCGCGACCCACAAATTATCCGCGGAGTCAAAATCGAGGGCGAGCGGCTCATTGAGCGCGGCGCCGGCGGGCGAGAACACGGCGCCGGTCGTGTAGCCCGGGGCGATGAGTTTGCTGACGCTCGCGCCGGTTTTATTGACGACCCAAACGTTGTCACTGGAATCGAGGGCGATCGCCACGGGGTTGGCGAGCGACGCGCCGACGGGTGCGAAGTTGAATCCGGTTCCGTAATTGCTCGCCGCGGTCAGCTCGCTGACGCTGTTGTTGTTAAAATTGGCGGCCCAGACGTTACCCTGCGGGTCGACGATGATCGATGCGGGCCCCGCCAGTGCCGCACCTGGGGGCGCGAAGTTGAAACCGGTCGCATAGCTACTGGATGCGGTCAGTTCGCTCACGCTGGCGGTGTTGAGATTCCCCGCGAATGCATTGCCGCCTGCGTC